>Ga0070748_1000595_pt1 | contig 17282 bp, 13 predicted proteins | sample VirMetDEL_Nov_12_FD_77015 | JGI IMG/M metagenome (GOLD analysis project Ga0070748, IMG submission 77015) | Aqueous microbial communities from the Delaware River and Bay under freshwater to marine salinity gradient to study organic matter... | ecosystem: Environmental > Aquatic > Marine > Coastal... | reverse complement strand
TAACAGAAGGTATTAAACAAGGTTCAAACGCAAGAATGAAATCATTAGTACCAGATAATTCAGGAAGTAATGGGAATGGAGTTGTTAGACAAATGCCAGTTATGCCAGCCTTAGAACCGTCCGAATTGGACAAAAGAATGCAAGCGGCTGGTATTAAAAAAGCAAACAATTTTTAAAACATTTTTAATTAAATAAACCATGCCTTCATCAATTGTAAGGGGCGCATCAGGTCAACCGGGGCCAATAGCGTACCCTACCGGAATAGATACCGGAATATTCAACGAACTTAACTTCGTTATCCCTGATTACATCCCCGGTATCATTGCCAAATACGGCAACAGTTCTTATATGCTTGCGATGGAAATTTTAGGTCGCACAACAGTTGAAACAGTTAACACTACAACCAATACATTTTCTCATTTTGAAAAAGGCCGTCCTTTTGGTTCTGGTTTGGTTGCAGCAGATGTTACAAGTTCAGTTGCAGGTGCAGCTATTAACATTACATTGAAAAGCCCACAGTCTTATAACAATGGCGCAACAGGTACACAATCGCCTTTCTTGTTAAAGCAAATTGTAAAAATCCGTTCTAACGGACGTAAATTCAGGGTTACAGCAATTACCCGTACAGCAGGTGCATTTGTTATTGAAGCAACTCCATTGGGGGCTTATACTTTGATTACAGGTACAACCGGAACAACACTTAAAGCAGGTGATGGTTTGGAAACTTACGGTAACCAATTAGCAGGTGAAGCATCAGATACAAACGGAACAATGCAACAGCACATGTACCGTTATGATAACACCGCAACCGTTATTCGTGCTGATACCAAATCAAGCGACTTAGCAGGGATGAATAAAACCCAAATTGATTTTGGTGGCGGTCAGTTCTACGAACCAACATTGGCAATTCAAACCATGAATCTTAACATGATGATGGATATTGAAGATGCCGTAATGGAAGGTGTGCCATCAAGTAATACAACCGATACAGGTACAACAGGTGTTATCCCCGTTATCGAAGCAAGGGGTTCAGAAGTAGATTATATCCAATACAGTTTTGCAATTGGTGATTTCCAAAACCTTACCAATGTTATTGATTCAAATGGTGGGCCAAGAGAATACCATTTCTTACAGGATTTATACCAGCGTCAGGATATAAACAACCTTTTGTTTGGTATCTATAAAAACGGTGCGATTTCTTATGCAAGCGTTGGTATGAGCCAAGAAGCTGCGGTTTCTTACGGTTTTCAGGGTTTCTCAACAGATGCGTATGATTTCCATTTCCACCGTTACAAAGGCTTTGGCGCACAGGCATCATTTGGTTACACGCCTACACAGGGTGATTACCGTCAGTTCTTTGGTTTGGCAGTTCCACAAGGAATGGTTGCAGATGCAAAGGATAACACAAGCCGTCCAATGATGCAGTGGGTGTATCAGCAGAATCCTGATATTCCACAAGGTCAGCGTATCTATTCATGGTCTTTGGGTTACACACAGCCAACTAAAACTACAAAAGCAGAGAATCAATATTCTCAAATAGCTTATGTTGGTAGCCGTGTATTGGCAGCAGAGCAATTCGCAATTTTGCGTGGTATTTCAAGTTAGTAAATAGTTCTTTAAAGGGAGTATCATTTTGGTACTCCCTAATTTTTAAAACATAATAAAATGGCAAACGCTTTAGCAAAAGCCCCATCAATTAAGAACGTAAAAGGGTTCATTGAAGTTGACGGGATTAAAGTAATTGAAGGTTCAACAGAACATTCGTATTTGATACAGGAATACGACCCCAAAAAAAGGTATGTATTTGAATTGGCAGCAAAAAATTTAGATTTAGGATTGCCTGTAATTAACATGCGCACAAACAGGGCTGAACCTCATAAAGAATATAAACCGTTCCAAAACTTAGTCTTTACATCTCAAATAGTTTGGAATAATGGCAGGGTAGGAATAAGGTATTATGATGGCTGCGAATCAATTTTTATTTCACAGCAGCCAAAAGAAAAAGATGTAATTGACCAACTAATAAAGCAAACAAGGCGGCGTAATTTTATAGATGGCAAATTAGTTGTTGACGGGTATGAAAGAATGCTTTTGATGTATTTGAATTTATGTAGTTGGAACGCAGATAGCCCATTCAGAACACAAACAGCAAATGAAATATTCATTCCTAAAAACGCTGATAAGATTGCCACAGAAGAAACAAAAAGAATGGACACTATTGAGGAAGCATTGCAATTGGCAAAAGATGCAACCGATACCAAAATGTACATTCATGCTGATTACTTAGGAATACCGCTTAAAGATTACGATTCACAGAATGATTTAAGTACAAAAGAAGTAAGGGCATTATACAGGAAAAGAGCTTTGCAGGATGCGGATAATTTCATAGAATCTTATGGGAACAAAAGTCTTGAAATTAAATACTATATCAACAAGGCTTTAATGGAAAAAGTAATAAGCAACAGGCTTAATCCGAATAAAGCTATTTGGGATAAAAGCGGGAATGAAATTTGCGACATATCAGGACTTAAATCAAATGAAGCAATCTCGGAAAGATTATTTGAATACAGTCAGGTGGAAGAAGGCGAAGAATTTCTTGTACAGCTAAAAGCGATTTATAACAAGTAAACAAAATAAAAATGTAAATACAAAGTCCACTTTTCTTAATGTTGAGTGGACTTTTTTACTTTATTCTTATGAGTTGGACAGTAAATGATATTATGTTGCTTTATCAAACGCTTACTAATAAAAATCAGGCAGGCGGTATCTCTGCAAAGAAATTATTTTATACATGGAATACCGAACAGAATATGTATTGGCAAGATGAAGTAGGTAGATGGCAGGCACGAAACAATGGTAAGACAGGGATGAATACGGGGCTTATCCAAGACCAAACCATACTTACTGATTTATCACCTTTCACAATACCAGAAACCATTACCATAACATCAGGGAAAGCTACAAAGCCGGATGATTTTCTTTTAGGATTAGATTTAAGAATAAATGGGGTTTCGAGTTTTGCGATAACACACGATCAGATTTCAAGTGTGAATGCAAGCGTTATTGACCCACCAAGTTCAACTGGTAACGTTTTCTATCATACGGAATATGAAGATTATTATTACATATTACCGCAATCATTTAGTGGTACACTTGATTTAGATTATTTGGCACAACCATTAGATGTTAAGTGGGGATTTACTTTTGATGATAATGGGAGGCAGGTATATTATTCAGGAACAAGCGTTCAGCCAAAATGGAAAACACCGACAATAATAGAAATTACAAAAAGAGCATTAACCAATTTAGGTGTTTCATGGAAAGATGCAGATTTTGTAAATTATGGCAGAACAGCACAAACAACAGGAGATTAATAAAATAAAAAATAATGGCAACAACTATCACTCCGCAATCATTAGTAGTAACTTTATCAGAAGTTATTACATTAAACGGGCAACCTATTAATAGTGAAAATAGTTTTACTGTCCCCGTTGTTAATGAGATTGATAAGCGAATATTGACCGTTCCAAGTTCAGAAGAAATAAGTATTATTAATTTGGATTCAGCTACATCAGCAGGAACATTTATAAGGTCAAATATCCGGTACATACGTATTGTAAATAAAGACAGTACAAACTTTGTAAGAATAAGGGTAACTGTTTTGGATAATGACACATTCGATATTAAACTTGAAGCGGGGAAATTCTTTATCATTAATAACGGTCAGGAAAATACAAGTGATACGCAGGCTGCATTTTCAGGGTTTCAAAATTACGATGAAATAAGAGCGCAGGCAGACACAGCACCCGTTGATATAGAATATTATGTAGCATCAGTATAATAAAAAATAAAAATGGCTATATCCTACACAAAAGGCATGTTGATTGAAAGGGTTAAAAAACATTTAGCCAATGGATTCCCTAATTCATCTTTTGTTATTACTGATAATGAATTATTGCTTTACATAGACGCTTCTATTCCTTTTGTAATGAAAGGGCAGATGTTTGAAAATGCAAAAGTTACAGGGTTTTTAGAAGTGCCAGATGCTTACATTGTAACTTACGCTTTACCTACTTTAACTATAAGTTCAACAACAGGGGAATGGTTTGCTACTTTACCTCAAACACCAATAGAGCTTCCAACAGGTTACAGTATAACAGATGTGTACTTTTCAATGAATGGTGCAAAAAGTTTTTCTGCATTGCCTCTTACGAATAAAAGAAATACTTTCAGAAATTTACTACCAAGACCAAGTGTTGTTTTTTTTAGGGTTGAAAGTAACGTAATTTATTTTCAAACAGGCAATGGAATACTTTTGTTCAATCAACACGCATACGTTCAAATGCCTATAAGCAGAACATCGGATAAAAACGCAATAATGAGTTTACCGGATGGGGCTTTAGAAATGTTATTTGATAAGACAGTAGCAAAATGTTTACAGCGTTTACAAATACCACAAGACATTGTAAAAGATAATCTGCCAAGTGGCAATAAAACAAGTTAATTATGGCAAAAGCTAAAAAAGAAGTAGTACCGGAATTGCATGGAGAAATTACAGATACAGTAACGCAAGTTGTTCAAAGTATTAATTATGCAGAAAGTGTAGATATTCCGAAAGAACAAGAAAAAGTTGCATCTGAATTTATGACAAAAGTGATTAGCAGAATATCAAATGAAAGTGAGATTGAATTTTTAGAAAATCTACTGCATGTTCAAAATGTAGGTAGTTGGCATGGCCCGGCAGCAGGATTAATAAAAGAAAGATTAAAAGTATTGAAAGGGTAAAATGGCAACTCCGGCAAACATAACATTATTTGGTAATAATATCATAGTTGAGATTACAGGAAGTGGGGTTACGCCAATTCAACCATCAGGGTGCAATTTTGGTACAGTGAGGCAAATTTCAAGCGGTTGCAGTATAGTTGAAGTTAGCGATTTGGTTTTTTTTACTACCGACCATACTGATTTCTTTTCAAATAATAGCAGCCAGTTTTGTACCTTACCGGAAACAGATTGTTATTTTAAATACACAACACCGCCATGAGTGAACAGGTAGGAAGATATACAAGTTTAAGAACAATTGTTGCTCACTTTTTAAGTCAGTACGATAAAAGTTTTGCAGACGAAGATAAGTGTTGGCTACTTGCATTCAGGGCAATGATGGATATGCACTTTCAGGTAACAGCAGAACCAGAAACATTCAGATTGCCAGTTAGTGCAAACAAAACAGTTGGATTCCCTGCGGGTGTTTTATCATGGACAAAAATAGGGGTGTTAGACCATGACGGTAAAATAAACACACTTAAAATAAATAATGCACTTACAACATGGAGAGATGGAAGCCCAAACAGATTATCATTACTTACGCCAAATGTAAATGATACAGTAGGCAGCGTTGTAAATGCACCCTTTTATTTTAATTATTTTTATGGTGGTAATTACTGCAATCTTTATGGTATAGGAACAGGACTTATACAACACGGAGAATGTACGGTTGACGAAGTAAATCAACTGGTTGTATTATCACCTGAGTTCAGATTTGACAGTATTATGTTTGAAGCGATAATGTCGCCACAGATGCAGGATGATTACAATGTTCTTACTATTTTAACTGAACCAATTATAGCTTTTATAGAAGCAAAATTGAAGTTAAACACAATGGATAATTACTATGCAGAGGTGGTTAAAGCAAGAAGGGGAATAGGTAAACACAAAGTAACATTGCAGGGTGTCAATCAGGTTATCAGGGAAAGTACAGCAATGAAATTACCATCATAAATATGGCACAAGAAAAAAAATGCAGATGCGGGAATATGAGCAATCAGCTTATATCTTACTTTGAAAAAGGAACAAATGTAAGAATAACGCTTTGCGATAATTGCGCAGTTAATTATGGGTTTAAGGATAACAACAAATATTATTCAGCAGTTTACGATAAATTAGAACCGGAACAAAAAATACATAATACAAGTGCCAATTGATTTAAAAAACTTTGCGGGTATATTAAACACAGACGACCCGAATTATGTTATTCCACCTGTTCATCATAAGATGGCTTATAATTGCGTGTTCAGGGGTAATGGAGCAAATATGAGGATGGAAAATATCTTTGGCACAAGAAATATAACCTTCTCAAAACCATCAGGGACAAATGAGTGTATCGGTGGTTTTTTTGATAACGTTAAACAGCGTGTATTTTTTTTTAACTATAACAGCAATGCTTTACATGGTATTTATCAATTAAACTTAAAAACAGAAGCAATAGATTACCTTGTTTTAAATGGGACAAATACTAACGGAGATGTTTTAGGTTTTACACTTGACAAACCAATCGTAAATATAAATATTGTTTACGGTGATGATGTTCAGGGGGATATTCTGAACTACATTAATTGTCAAAAATTACCATGCAAAGTAAATATAAAAACCGCTTTGGCAGGCGGGTATGGCACTATTCAAAAATCTTATCTTAATGTAGCAAAAGCACCTGTTACCGTTGCGCCTTATGTTATTTATCAGAACGATTCAGGTATTACAACAAATAACCTCCGTAAAAAACTATTTAAGTTTAAAGAAAGGTTTGTTTACGATGATTTGGAAAAACCAGTAACAGGCATACAAAGTGAAATACCCTTACCATACAATTACGTAGATACAACAGTAGACGCAGACCCTACAAAGAACTGTGTTATATTTATGACAGTTCAGACAGGCCCATCTAATGTAAAAAAACTGGAAATATTAGGAGCGCAAAATATCAGCAATGTATTTTCTGATTTCTTTCTAATTGCAGTTTTAGATAAAGCTGCATTATCAATACCCGATAACGATACTTACACATATAAATTTTACAATAATCAAGCATACGATTATATAGATGTTGAAGAAAGTATTGAATTGTTTGATTATGTGCCATTAGAGGCAAATGCACAGGAACTATTAAATGGTAATAGTTTAATTTATGGTGGTGTAAAAGAAGGGTATGATTTAATTGCTTCAAACATGAGTGGTGTTTCTACTTTAGTATCAGAAAGACTAAGGCAGAAGTCAGAACTTTTGTATGCCTCACAGTTAGGACAAACAGGATTCCAGACAGGAAATATAAGAATTATAGTTGCTGGTAATCCATCCACAGGCGACGTTTTAAACGTTGTTACATTAGTAAGCACAACACCAACAACAATTACTTATACCGTAGGCGGTGGAGATACAGTTGCAATTATTATTGCAGGATTAGCAGCGAATGCAGTAGTTGGCGGTTTTACAGTTGTGTCAACATCAGCAAATGATTTAGTAGTATCAAAAACAAGTGTTGTCCTTGCTAATTTTTATATTACAGTAGCTTCAAACTCAACCATAGGGAATAACTCAACAAGCGGTACTGATTGGGGTTCTATTCATGGGTGGGGTATTGTGGAATTTGATGAAAACGGAGTGACAAACGGAGTAGTAACACAAGCTGCGGCATCTGTTCAAAATCTCAATTATACCGAAACGACAGGCATCCCTAATATACCAAAAACAACTATTTCAGTTTATAGCCGTCCTGCATTATGGGCAAGATCATTTTCAATTGTACGTACCTTAGATTTGACCAAAACAAAACCGCTTCAATGGATAAGCGACAGAACTTATAAAGACGAAAGCACTGAACCCGATAATTACAAATATGCTTTTATATCAATAGAAAATTTAAATACCTTTATAAAAAATAATCCTACTTCACCATTAGGTTATGACTTCTCACCAAATGACAGAATAAGGTTTATGAAATTGTTTAATGGTGATGGAACAACTGCACAGGTTTACACAAATAAAGAATACGAAATATCAGGTCAGGTTATAAATCCTGTTATTAACGGAGTTCTTTATACAGGACAGTTTTTAAAAATAGTTTTACCAACGACAAGCGGGGCATTTGATTTTGGTACTTCTGCATTTTATAATTACCTGATTGAAATATTTACACCTGCACAATCAGTAGCAAACGGATTAAATGTTTATCGTGAATTTGGGGAAAGATATACAATAGGTAATCCCGGAACAACAAGCGCATTTCATCAGGGGATGATCCAAAATCAAAGACCTAATTTAGCAACACCAGCAACTTTTTCTTATACTAAAGGGGATTACTATTACAGGAACAGAACAATAAATACAGGGGTTGAATTAGACTATCAGATTGGTGTGGGTAGCATTGGCGATGGAAGGGTAACATTGGGCTGTGCATTTCAATCAGCTTCATACACAGACCCTAATATAACAACAGGAAGTTCTACACTTGCTGATTTGGCAGGATTTGACCCTACAACTGATATGAGGTATCTTATATTAGTTACTTCTGGAACGTATGTATTTAATTTTAAAGGAAGCATTCTTTTCAGCCTTAATGATTTTGGTGAACAATATTCATTTTTTGTTCAGGTTTACAACAGAACATCAGGTGTAACAGTAACTAAAGTTTATTTGGTTACGCCAAGAAGTATGCCGCAGGGAGCAAACCAATTTACATTTGATGTTGACGTTCCTATTGGACCAAATGAAGTTTTATTCATATTTGGTTATTCTGAATTTGGTGGTGGATTTTTTAACAATAAAACATTTTCTCAATCAGATATTACAGTAACAAGAAAATTGAATTTTACACAAGGGATTATTGACCCTAATTTTTCAGATTTATATCCAAGTGCTGTAAATTCAGATGGTAGACCATTTATATTTGACCCAAATGCAAGGCAAACGTTTTATGGTACTTTACTACGTTGGGGGTTAGCTTTTCAACAAGGAACAAATATCAATCAGATAAATAGATTTTATCCTTTGAATTTTGATCAGATAGATTCTCAAAAAGGAGATATTTTAAGATTGAAAGCAAGGCAAAGAGAATTGAGAGCATTTCAATCAAGAGGCGTAGGTGTAATGGGTGTTTATACTAAATTCTTACAGGATAGCGGTAACACCAATGTAGTAACTACAACAGACGAAATAATAACAAAAAATAACATAAGCTATTATTCAGGAATACATGGCTTAGGCGACCAATACACAGCACTTACATCAAGTGCAATGGATGACTATTTTATAGACCCCGTAACAGGTGATGAAGTTAGATTGGGTGCAAATGGTATGGTTTCATTAAATCAAATATTTAAAGGACAGTACTATATCCGGTCTTTGTTTACACCGTATAATAAAACATGGGTAAAACCAAATGGTGCGCCTGCAAGAATATTGATGGCTTATGATTTTTTTGAAGGGCAGGTAATTAAAATATTGCAAGGTGGCACAAACGGAAGTGATACGATAAGTAATTACGCTTTTAGTTTCAATGAAAAAAGAAACGGCTATAATTGTTTCTATGACCTTACACCTGAATGGATAATTTCAGCACAGGATAAAATAGTTTCATGGAAAAATGGCAGCGTGTATATCCATGATGATAATGTAAATTATTGCAAGTTTTATGGTGTTCAGTATTATCCAAGTATTACACTTGTCTTTAATGATAAAGATGCTATAAAAAAGACATTCTTAGCATTAGCGTATCAAAGTAATCAATATTGGGTGAGTCCAACAAACGGGGATATAAATACAAGTCAACCAAACGAACAGACAGGGTTAGCGCAAATAAGTTCTCTTAAATCAGTAGATTTTGATATACAGGAAGGGCTTTATTATGCAGCACTTCTATTCGATGCAAACAGTATGGCAGACGCTCAATTAGCCCTTGTGGAAGGTGATACTTTAAAAGGCACATGGGTTGAAGTTAAGCTAACTTATCAGGGTAGTAATTTCGCATGGATTTATTCACCATATATTTCTTATGCTATATCACAAAGAAATTTTTAACTTTATAAAAATATAGAATATGGATCCGATGACAATGATGGCTTTAGCGAGTGCTGCAAAAGGATTAATAGGCGGAATTACAGGGATAATCCAAAAGCATAAAGCAAATAAGCTATTGCGTGATAATCCATACCCGACATATACCGTTCCTAATGAAATACTGCAAAATCAAAAGACAGCGCAGATAATGGCTAATACAGGCTTACCAAGTGAGCAATACAATTTAGCCAAACAAAACATTGCAAGAAACCTGAATTTTGGTATCTCAAAATCAAATGACAGGGCTGGAGGTTTAATGACTATATCCGCACTTACTCAAAATGCCAATGATGCAACAGCTAATTTAGACGCAAGTAATGCAGCAGCAAGGTTAGGTAATAAAAGATATGCAGTTAGTGTAAATAATACAGCAGCAGGGTATAAGGATAAAGCATGGGATTGGAATATAAAAAACAAGTATAATCAAATGTATGATTATGCAATGGGCTTAAAAGGGGAAGGGAATCAAAACCTTTCAAGCGGGATTGATAATGCAGTAGCGGCTGGTATTTATGGAGCGGCAGAAGCATCTGGTAACACAGGCAGGGAAGATAATAGTATGCCAGATTTAAATGGCAGTGGGAGCAGTAATGTGCCAAGTAGTTATTCAGATTATTTAAGATTTAAAAGAATGAACGGATAATGCCAAACAATAATGCACCTTTTGGGGATATTTATGCAGTACAAAACTCTGCAATAGACAGGGCTGCTAATGTATTGTATCAAAGAAAACAACAGGAAGATGCAAGAGGGTATCAGGATTATGTAAATACACAAGCATTACTTCAAAAAGAAATTGGGAATGTAAGAAGCGCAGATGTAGAAGATTATATTAATAAATATCAGCAGTATAAAAATCTTCGTCAACAAATGATTTTTGACAATAAAATAAAAAACAACCCCAAATTATATGCACAAAAAAACAGGGAAGCAACAGAGGCTTTTAATGATGCTCTAATGTTTGCATCTGCAAGCAAGCAGTTAAAAGAACAGGACGCTAAATTATCACAGGATATTTTTACCCGTCCACATAATTACAATGATGATGCACATGTAGTATTACAAAAAAACCTGAACGTACCACTATCAAAAAGACAGGATAATTATGATTCGTATGCTTATACAGGTGCAGATAAAGACATTCAACCATTACTTCAAAAAGCAGTAGGTACGCCAACAGCTATTTTTGTTGACGAAGCAGATAGTAAAGGTGGCTTGCAATCACAGCAAAGAAAATTCATGGTTGCTAATTCACCACAACAAATGTATGAGATCATTTACGGGAGTTTAACTGATAGAAGTTATGCAAAAGCGTTATCACAACTTGCTTCACAAACAACCCCCGAAGATTTGGCAGCTATTGATAATCAGTATGACCAAGTAATGAAATCATTACCCAAGTCATTAAGCAATAAAATAGGGGTTGAAATAAAAATAAATCCGAATAACCCATTAAGCGTTGAATCTGCTTATTTAGCAAAGAAACTTGCTATTGATAAGTTTTCAAAAATAGGTGAAGGCGAACTTATTAAAAAAACAAACTCAAAAGAAACAATTGATTACAGGCACGAACAAGCCATGAAATCAATTGCAGCAAATAAAGGTAGTGGTTATGGTAGTAATGGTTCAAATCAATGGGTATCAGAAGTAGTTGGAGCATTTCAAGGTGGAGACAAACAAGCTGTGAAAAATGCAATTGGTAAAATGTTTTCAGGTAATGGTACTTATGAGTTAGAACCTGATGCTTATGGCATTTTAGATAATGGGCAATTAGCAATTACAGCACGACCAAGAGGGCTAACAGAGAAAGGAAGAAAGAAACCAGCAGAACAAATTATAATAGATAAAAATGACAGTGATATTGCACATAAATTAGAAGGGTGGTTTCAAAGATTAACAGGAAGTGATACGAAAGGAGAAAGAACTATTATCAGTAATTCAAATGTACCACAGCCTAAAAAAGCAACAGCAAAATCATACGATGTTGGCGGTAAGTCATATTCACATAATGATTTACTTACAATGGGTTATACAGAAGATCAAATACAACAAGCTATAAAATTAGGTACGATAAAATAAAATTAATTAATGCCCGGCGATCCATTAGGAATACTGACACCAAAAAAAAGTACGGGTACAAGCGACCCTTTAGGCATTTTAGGTAATCAAAATCAGCCAATACAGCAAACAGAAACCATAGCAGATATTAATGCTAAATATGGTATTGACCCTACATTAACAGAAAATCAAAAAGCGCAAATTAATCTTCAAAAAACAGCAGAAGCGACCAAGAAAAAACAGGAAGATGATATACATGATGCAGCCGTAAATACTGCTAAAGTTTATTTTGAAAATAGACCTTTAGAATTAAAAGGGTTTGGGCTATCACCGCAAAAACAAAAAGACGAATTTTCATTAAGTAATGCAGGGAAGAAGGATAAATTTTCTCTTAGTCAATTAAAAAATGTTACTCCATTTCAACAAAAAGTAGCCGAACTAAAAAGTAAAGTAAAAAGCGGCACTTTAATAACAGCCACAGGTAATGATGGTAAATTAATAGTAGCACGTCCGGCAGGTAAATGGGAGGATGCTAAAAAAGGAATTTCAGACGCATGGTATGCCAATGATAGAATTAATCATTACAATAGCCTTTCAGAAGATGAACAAATAAAATATTTAGAAGAACATAAGCCGGATGAATATTTACCAGTTAAGAATGATACTGAATCTGCTTCGTATGCAGCAGGCGGTGTAATCCCAATGGTAGGCAAAATGGCAACTGGTGCAGCAGCAGGGGCTTTAATTGCTGCAAGTATTCCGGCAACAGGCGGTTTAGACGTTCCTGTTGCTGCGGGTGGAGCATCTGCGTTAGGTGCATGGATGGCTACTGTTCCTGATATGGCTAAACAAGGTCAATTTAATGCAGAGCAGGAAGCGTATCATAAAATATTGCAGAACAATCCCGATATTGATAAAAAAGAGGCTCTAAAAAAAGCAAAAGAAGCAGGTGTTGTTGGGTATGCCGAAGGACTTGCAACAGGTACAGCCATGAATTTTTTAGGACAGGGTTCTATACCGGAAGGAACAGGACAGGGCTTATGGAAGGCAGCAGGGCAATTTTTAAAAAATCAGCCTCAAAGCATGGCTGAAATAGGTGGGTTAAGTGCTTTGAGTTCTGTTGCGGCAGATGAAACAAAAAAGGCTTTAGGTGTTCCTATTACAAGTGGTGAGATGTGGGATAAGGCAGGGAAATCTATGAATAGTGGCGCAATTATGCAATTGGCTTTTAATGTAGCTCATGGTGTTATGTCTGCACCAAAATTTGTAAAGGCGCAATCTAATGAAGTGCTTACAAAAGTTGACCCACAAACATTGCAGAAATTGCAGGAAGATGCTGTTAATAGTGGACAATTATCACAAGAACAAGTAGATGCAACTAATAAAGATTTGCAGGACTATAAAGCAGCGAGAGCCAAGATACCTGAAAGCCAAACGCATGATGAAGAAAGAACGGCTGTAATTGCAGGGCTTATACAAAAGAAAGCCAATCTTGAAAAAGCAAAAACCAATGTAGATAAATCCTACCATAAAGAAATTGACGACCAAATAGAAGCGGCGAATCAAAGAATTGAGTTGGCTAAGAATAGTCCCGACCCGATTAAATACGCTGAATCAGACGATGTTGACGGTAGTATTAATTTCACTCCTAAAGATTATCAATCACTTTCAAAAGCAGAGAAAGAAGGTGTTGTTGTTCCCAAAGATTACGGTGAAGCAGAAGTTGTTGAAACAGGCGAAGGTGAAAATAAAAAGTACACTCCAAAAGCTACTTTCATTGAAAAACAAGGCGGCTTAGAAATCAAAAGAACCATATCAATAGAAGGTGAAAGTTTTAGCGATAAAAGTAAAGCACAAGATGCTGCTGATAATGCTTTACGTGAACACTTCTATGAAAATGGATTAATGGATAATCTTAAACCTGAAAAGAAAAGTGCTGTAACTGTTATTCGCCCTGCTGAAAATAAACCTACCGAAATAGTAGATAAAGTTCAATTACCTGACAATGCCAAAGAAGAAATCAAAACCGAAATCCCTGTCGAGCAAGCAATGGCAGGAAGCGAACCAAATAATGAACCTGTCATCGCAGAAGAAAGCGGCAATGCAGAAACAATCGTTCCTGAAAATGTACAACCAACAGGCGAAGCCCAAACAGAACAACCAATAGCCGAACCTGCACCTGTTGTTCCAAACATTCATGTTCAACACCCGCCAACACAATTAAGTTATCAGGGTACAGGAAAAATAGAAACTGAATTTGGTATTGAACAACGTCCTGAAACAATAGTAAAGCATGACATTGAAACTATAAAAGAAGCTGATAATTTACTTGCAGATGGATGGGACGTTAAGAAAGCATTGAATAAAATTGAAAACGAAGGACATACCCCAAGTGATGCTGAACACATAAATTTAGTAAGGTATGCAGCAGAGTTAGGTAAAAGGTTACGTGGTATTAAAGATGTAAGCAGTCCTGAATATGACCAAACATTAGCTGAACTTAACAGGGTTGCTAAAGCGTCAAATGTTGCAGGTAAAGAACAAGGTAGGGCATTGGGTATTCGTGGAAGATTTAAGACAGTAGCAGATGGGACTTATGAAGATTACATGCTTAATGAACTTAATTCAAATAACGATGCACCATTAACCGACAATCAAAAAGCAACAGCACTAAAAGAGTTTACAGAACTTGAAAAAAATAAAGCAACTTTTGAAGATAAAACTAAAGCGTTGGAAGATGCAGTTGCCCAAGATAAGGCTGCAAATGAATTTGAGAATACAAAGAAAGCAACTAAAAAAGCAGCCAAGAAAACACATGAAGATTTTGTAAAAGACAGGGCTTCAATAATCGAAGCTGCCAAAGAAAAAATAAGAAAAGCTAAAGAAGCCGCCAATTCACCGGATGCGCCTCAACGTGCAGGTTTTGGTGGCAGGACAAAGGCAGATGATTTATTTACTATTGCCCCTGAAGTATTAAAACTTGTAAGAAGCTATGCAGAAGAAGGTGTATCTAAATTAGCAGATATTATCAAAGAAATTCATCCAATCTTTAAAGATAAAATAGAAAACTTATCCGAAAGAGATATTCACGATATTATAGCAGGTGAATACAACACCAAAAAAATAACCAAGAATGAAGCAGCTAAAAGAATGGAAGATTTAAGGATTGAAGCTGCTTTAATAAATAAACTTGAAAGGTTGCAAAATGGTGTTGAACCTAAAAATGAAAAAGCTAAAATAAAGCGCAATCAGGAAATTGAAGAATTGCAGAAAAAAATAAAAGATTTTAACAAAGAAAATCCAGATAGAGCAGCGCAATTAAATCAGATAAAAGCACGTAACGAAAAAGAAACAGCACGTATCAAAGAAAAAATAGCCAAAGGAGATTTTGCACCCGATGAAAAGAAAATACCATTAACGCAAGACCCTGCTATAAAAGCTAAATATCCGAACCTTATAAAAGATGTAAAAAAATCACAGGATGATTTACTAAAAACAAAACGTGAAATTGAATTAAGAAGGTTAAGACAAGCGTACCTGAATAGAACACCTAATGAAAAGTTCACAGAGCGATTGACAAAAGGCGCAAACGTACCAAGAACTATTATGGCTTCAATGGACTTTTCAGCACCATTAAGGCAGGGGCTTGTTGCGTCTGTATCAAATCCTAAACTTGCTGCCAGAGCCGCTAAATTCATGTTTGAAGCAGCGAAAGATGAAAAGGTTTATAATCGTTGGATTGATGATGTTCATAACAGTGAAATATGGGACACAGCAAGTAAATCAGGGCTTGCGGTTACAGACCCATCAACATTGCATTTAAAAGATAAAGAAGAAGCGTTTTTAGGCGGTGAATATGCAGAAAGAATACCAATAGCGGGTAGTTTGATTAAGGGTAGTGAACGTGCTTATGTAGGGTTTTTAAATAAAATGCGTTGGGACTTATTCAACCAATATGCAGATGCTTTTGAAGCCAAAGGACAGACGTATGACAATCATCCCGAACTATATAAAGGACTTGCATCATTTGTAAACAGTTCAACAGGTCGTGGCGGCATGGCATTTGGCGAAGCAGCTTCGCCTATAATGAGTAGTGTTTTATTCTCACCAAGATTAATTGCTTCAAGAATGAATATGTTAGGACTTACTGATATTCCTAATGTTGTTTTAAGTGGTGCAAATAAAGTAGCAGAAGGCGTAACAGGCGGCAAATTCAAGCCGGATTGGAAAGTCAATTATGGGTTCTATTCATCACTACCAAAAGAAATAAGAATTGCAGCCGCTAAGGATATGCTTCGTTTTGTAGCAGCAGGTATTACAACACTTGCTCTTGCTAAGTATGGGTTTGGTGCAGAAGTTGAAAACGACCCAAGAAGCAGTGATTTTGGTAAAATAAAATCAGGCAATACAAGATGGGATATTTGGGGCGGATTTCAGCCATACGCAAGGGTATTATCTCAAATTGTAGCAGGACAAACAAAATCCACTAACACAGGTAAAATATATGACTTAGACGGTAAAACTTTATTCAGTAAAGATAGGACAGACCCATTGACAAGTTTTGCAAGAGGTAAACTTGCTCCTATCCCTTCGGCTGCATGGGATTTAATAAAAGGTAAAGATATAGTAGGAAACGATGTTTCAGTAAGCAGTGAATTGGTAAACCATTTGTTACCGCTTATTGGGCAAGATGTTTATTCAGCTATGCAGGATAGGGGTATCAGTGCATTATTTACAGCAGGTGTACCAAGTGTATTTGGTGTAGGTGTTCAAACTTATAAGCCATCAGATGCAGCCATTGGTTCATTAACAAAAGAGCAATTAAAAAATCCTGTTTGGAAGTTTGTAACAGATGTTAATTTACCAACACCAAGTGCAAGCAAAAATTCAATTCCTGTACCCGTTGACGATAAGCACCCCGAAGGACACATGACAGATGAAGAATTTAAAAAGTTTTTTAAAGCAAAAACTGATTTTATAGAACAAAAAATAAAAGAAGGTATCAGTAATGGGTTTACAATAACAACAGAAACAGAAGATAGTAGTAACCCTGTTTATACACCTGCTTCAAAACTTTCAAAAGAAGAAAGGAAAGATGTTATGGAAAAAATAAGCAGAGAAGCGACAATTGAAGCAAAGAAACAGTTCCCTAAATTATTCCCAAAAGCTACTGAAAAAAAGACAATCGAAATAAACGAGTATCAATAAAATTTAATGGCAACAAACGGTATATATGGCAATGGCATTATAGGTTCAGGCTTTGATGATATGTTGGCTATACCTATTGTTGGATGGGATTTTGTTTTTAAATGGAAGGCCTTAGAAACAAGTGAAGG
>Ga0070748_1000594_pt1 | contig 17333 bp, 11 predicted proteins | sample VirMetDEL_Nov_12_FD_77015 | JGI IMG/M metagenome (GOLD analysis project Ga0070748, IMG submission 77015) | Aqueous microbial communities from the Delaware River and Bay under freshwater to marine salinity gradient to study organic matter... | ecosystem: Environmental > Aquatic > Marine > Coastal... | reverse complement strand
GAATTTTTGCAATAGCAACAGCAGAAGGTGCTATTCAAGATACAGTAGCTTACACCACAGAACGTACTGCTTTCAAAACTCAAATTGCAGGATTTCAAAACACCCAATTTAAGCTGGCCGAATGCACTACTCAGTTGCAAATACACCAGACATTTCTAGACCGATGTATTGAATTATTAGCAGAACATCAATTAACAACCGAGACGGCTTCCATGATCAAATACTCGGCGACAGATATGTGCGGCAGCGTAGTTGACGAATGTTTGCAACTGTTTGGAGGTTATGGATACATGTGGGATTACCCTATTGCCCGAATGTATGCTGATAATAGAGTGGCACGTATCTATGCTGGAACTAATGAAATCATGAAAATTGTAATTGCTCGTGGTCTCTTTAGTGGCTTATTGAAAAAGAGATAAACTCTAAATCGAATAGCTTTTAAAGGAGTTTGTTTGATTCGGCATTACTTTCAAAAAAGTCTCTCTGCCACTGTTACAAGATTTCCTAAAAGGGAAAATGTGTTATATTCTTAAACAGTCTATGGTGAAGGTTCAACCGTCTTAAAATCTTATCCTCACAGAGTTAATTAAATTCGATTGCAGTACAGCTGCTGCCCGCTATATTTAAGTTTTCAGGAGATAATCGACCAACTATCGAAATGTGCCGACGGATAATTTTGTGAACAATTGGGAAATAAATTTCATTTTGACAACATTTCTTGAGGCGGAACGAGTTGTCCTTTAGATTGAGCATTTGGAGTTTTATAAAAAGCCATATTGGGATAGCTTTCAGAATGGTTTAAAGAAACATTTATAGGAATGATTGTATCATTTATGCGAGCTATTTTTTTTTATTATTTCCAATTGTTCTTTTGTAGCAGTAAATTTATTAATGGTAATACCTGCTAAAGAGTTGTTATTTAATGTACCATCTTATAGCTTTAGCTAATGCTACTTATATAAACTTTTTAGTTGAAAAACTATTTCTTCATCAGGGTAAAAAAGATGGAGTAGCTGTTCAGTATTTTTATTAAATCTTTGCTTAAAGGTGCAAGAGTATAGCGATAAAGTGAAGTTTAGGGCTGAGGCATGCTGCAGGAAGAATACTATATCCAAATAATATGGTGTATCAATTATAGAAAAAGCTGTAAATAAGAGTTATTTACAGCTTTTTTTCTAGTATGTTCTGCTAAATAGATTACTTAAGTCCGCCTGATACACTAATACTTTCACCAGTAATCCATGCAGCATCATCTGAGGCTAAGAAGACAGCCACTTTTGCAATATCATTGGGTTGACCCACACGACCAAAAGGAGTGTTCGCAACTGCTTGTCTTTCGAAGTCGGAACCAATAATTTCCATTGCATTTGTACCCTCAGTTTCTGTAATACCTGGACATATAGAATTGACACGAATCTTTTTAGGACCTAATTCTTTTGCAAATGATTGTGTAAGCGAATCAACTGCACTTTTAGTTGCAGAATAAACAGAGCCCATCGCAGAAGCATTTTTACTCACTACTGAACTCATGTTAATAATACTTCCACCATTTTCGCCAAATAACTTCACCGCTTCTTGAGTAGCTAAAATAGGACCCAAAACATTGATGTTAAATTGGCGATGAAATTCCTCTTCAGTGATATCTTCAATAGGAGCAAATTGATATACACCCGCATTGTTTACTAAAACGTCAAGTGTACCAAATGCTTTTTTAGTTGCCGCGAAAAGGCTTTTTACTTCTGTTGAATTAGATAAATCTCCTTGAATAGCAACGGCTGTTCCTCCATTTTCTTCAATTTCTGCCACAACAGCATCAGCACCTTCTTTACTAGAAGCATAGTTGACAACAACTTTTGCTCCTGCTGCACCCATTTGTTTTGCAATTTCAGCACCAATCCCTTTTGAGGCTCCAGTTACAATAACTACTTTATGATTTAATTTGCTCATATCTAAGTTTTTTTAAATTATTAATTTTACATTTGTACCACAAAGATACTATCATTAGTATATAAAAGATACTAATGGGTTAAATAGTGGTTACCACCAGGTAACTACTTAAAATAAATCATGATGAGAGATGAAAGATTTTGTAGCTCCCATTGTCCTTTAACTAGGGCAATTAGCAAGATTGGGAATAAATGGAAACCCATAATTATAAATGTCATTCAAGATAGAACGGTCCGTTTTGGTCAGCTTGATGCCATTATTCCTTTAATAACCCGTAAAGTATTGACGGAACAATTAAAAGAATTAGAGGAAGATGGAATTCTGACGCGTACTGCTTATAAAGAAATTCCGCCACGTGTAGAATATTCATTAACAAAACAAGGACTAGAATTAGTTCCTATATTAAAAACGATCTCTGACTGGAATATTAAATATGAAGATAGTGATGCATGTGAATTACAAAGTTCAAAAAAAAAATGATCAACAATTGTAGATTGTGTTTTTTAACTTTCAATATTAAATTATTAAATAAATACGTACTAATTTTACACTTCTTTTTCTACAACATTTACAATGAAAATACTATATACTTACATCAAGGCGCATAAGCCTTTATTATTTCTAGCTTTGTTTTTAGCCGCGATCAACCAATGTTTTTCCCTATACGATTCTATAATTATTGGTAAACTTCTTAATGAATGTGGAGTAGGAGTAGCCAATTTTAATAACAATTACACCGAATTTGTAAAAGCTGTTTTAGGATGGTTAGGACTTTCATTAGGAGCAGCCATGCTTTCGCGAATAGCCAAAAACTTTCAGGACTATTTTACCAACATTATTATTCAACGCACTGGTGCACATATGTATACGGATGGAATTCAAAAAGCATTGCAGTTGCCTTTTCAACAATTTGAAGACCAGAGCAGTGGAGAAACACTAGGAAAACTTCAAAAAGTAAAAATTGATTGTGAAAAGTTTATCACTTTGTCTATTTCTATGGTTTTCCAAAGTCTCATCGGAATCACTTTTGTGGTTATTTATGCGATTAATATTCACTGGTTATTGGGGCCTATTTTCCTTGCTACCGTTCCTGTTATTGCTGTAGTAAGTTCGTTTTTGGGTAAACGAATTAAAAAGGTCTCTAAACAAATTTTAGGAGAAACAACCGCTTTGGCAGGTGCGACAACGGAATCTTTAAGAAATATTGAATTAGTAAAAAGTTTGGGTTTGACGGAACAAGAGGTGAACCGTTTAAATACAACCACTAACAAGATATTAGGATTAGAATTAAAGAAAGTACGTTTTATTCGTTCGTTGAGTTTTATTCAGGGAACAACGGTTCATTTTATGCGTACAGGACTAGTTTTCGCTTTATATATGTTCATTTTTCAGGGAATCATTAAACCTGGAGATTTAATAACGTTGATGTTCTTTTCTTTCTTTTTATTCAATCCTTTACAAGAATTGGGAAATGTGATTGCCACTTATAATGAAACCAAAGCTTCTATGGATAATTTTGGTGATTTAATGAGTTCAAAAAGTGAAGAGACACCACAACACCCTAAGACTATCGGGGCTATTAAACACTTAAGGTTTTCTCATATTTCCTTTAAACACATCACTGCTAATAGCTACGCAGTGAAAGATATTTCATTCGAAGCAAAAGCAGGAGAGACAATTGCCTTTGTAGGGCCTTCCGGAAGTGGAAAAACAACTTTGGTCAAAATGTTAGTTGGATTATACAAACCCGCTGAAGGTGCCATATTTTATAACGATAAGAATGCTAATGAAATTGATTTAACCGAGTTGAGGCAACAGTTAGGATTTGTTACTCAGGATGCACAATTATTCACAGGGACTATAAAAGACAATTTACTTTTTGTAAAACCAACAGCCACTGATGAAGAAATAAATGATGTTTTACAAAAATCTGCTTGCCAGAATTTATTAGAAAGAGCCGAAAACGGTTTGAATACAACGATTGGAGAAGGAGGTATTAAAGTTTCGGGAGGAGAAAAACAGCGTTTGTCGATTGCAAGAGCTTTATTAAGAAATCCTAGACTACTGTTGTTTGACGAGGCTACATCGGCATTAGATTCTATTACCGAAGAAGAAATTACCAAAACAATTAGAAGCATTTCATCTAAGCAAGATCAAATCACAGTCTTAATTGCTCACCGTCTATCGACGATTATGCACGCTGATAAAATCTTTGTACTAGAACAAGGACATATCATTGAACAAGGAAAACATCAAGATCTTTTAGATGAAAAAGGCCTGTATTATGCAATGTGGAGACAACAAATAGGTGAGAGAAAATAGCGTTGACGTTTTCAAATTATAATTTACCATTAAATTGGAGGGAAGAAGCATTTTTTACGTTTTTGTCGGAATAAATATAAAAGACCTTTTAAACATTTGTTTTTAAGGTCTTTTTTTAATTTTATAGTAAGGTTTAATATTTAGTTGCTTTCTTATTATTAAGTAAATAGTCTCTATTGTAATAGTTTCTTTAAACGGCTACTTAACTAGATCGTCAGATAAGGTTGAGTTTTTCACGTTTTAGATATCAAAATGGTCTTATATAATTAGGCTAAAACACTTTTTAAATTATTAATCTAACAGTATGGTAACAGTAGATTGATATGTGAAATTCATGAAAATTATTAAAATCTTTTAATTTTGTTTACATCAATTAAGAGAAAAGAATAGGACAATGGTAATTTTTTATAAATTTAAAATTGTTACCACACTATTAATCCTAAACATTGAATCTAATTTTAAAAGATTCTGTAGGCTATCCAAAATATACCAAAGATGAAAATAATTTTTCGAGTTCTACTATTACTTATGTTTACTGCTTGTGTAGTTAAACCTGTTGCTACAAAAAAACCTTTGTGGATTATAGGTGCGCCTTGCGGAAACCAAATAACAAAAATTGATAAAAAAGGGAAAACTGTTATACCGAATGGTCGCTTTATTACAGCTGCTGGAAAAAATATTATAACTGCACCACATCCTTATGGATTGACCTTAAGTCCAAACGGAAATATTGCAGTAACAGCTAATTCAGGAACAAATCCTTTATCTATTACCATTATTCGTGATATTATGTCAGATAATCCAGTAGTGCAACAAGTTCCTCCCGGTCCAGCCACAGATAAAGGGGTTTTGGCTTCTGTATTCATGGGATTGGCAATAGCTCCTGATAATAAAACGGTCTATGTTGCTGGTGGAGAGGAGAACAAAGTATATTTATTTGATTTGAATACAGGCGTGAAGAAAGACTCTATAGATTGCTCTTTTAGTGCTGAAGGTATTGATTATTCTCATGGGTATATTGGTGACATGAAGTTGTCAAAAGATGGAAAAAAACTTTTTGCTGTGGACCAAATTGGTTTTAGGATGATAATTATAAACACGGAGACAAAAAAGCTAACTCATTCTGTTCCCGTCGGACGTTATCCTTTTGGAATATGTTTATCACCTGATGAGAAAAAAATATATGTCGCGAATGTTGGGATGTTTGAATACGCTTATACAAAAGAAAGTAAGGAAATAGACGCCAAGATAAAATCAATAAACTATCCAGCTTTCGCCTATGGTTCAGAGGAAATGAAAACGGGTATTCAAAATGACACTATAGCCATTAAGGGGTTAGGAGATCTTAATGCTATTGATGCTTTTTCTATATTTTCCATAAATATTGAGGATACTTTAAATCCTAAAGTTGTTGCGAAAATTAAAACAGGAAATTTGGTTGGCGCATTAGTGGAAGATATTCCTGCAGTAGGTGGTTCTAGTCCTAATTCAATTGTAGCAACTGATGACTATGTTTTTGTTAGTAATGGTACTAATGATAATATTTCAGTAATCTCTATTGCGAAGGATTCTGTAGTGAATACCATTCCGCTAAAATTGGATGATCGTATAAAACATTTTCGAGGTATTATTCCTTTTGGATTGGCTTTAAGTCCAGATAAAAAACGTTTGTATGTAGCAGAATCTGGAATAAATGCTGTAGCAGTAATAAATGTAGCAAATCAGAAAGTTTTAGGACACATACCTACAGCTTGGTTTCCTTCTAAAATTGAGGTGAGTCGGGATGGAAAAAAACTCATAATTGCTAATGCTAAAGGGTTTGGAAGTGGCCCAAATGGAGGTGCAAATTTTAAATTAGGTGCTGATGGAAGTTATATTGGATCTTTGATGAAGGGAACGGTTCAAGTAGTTGACATTCCAAAGGACGTACAATTACAAGAGATGACCGAGCAGGTGGTTTCTAATAATTTTCAATTTACCAATGCAACAAATCCTAGTTTGAAAAACAGAGTGGATAATCCTGTTCCCTTATATCCCGGAGAGAAAGAAAGTCCAATAAAACACATTGTATTTATATCGAAAGAAAATAGAACATATGATGAAATTTTTGGTCAGATTAAGAAAGGGGATGGAGATGCAACAATAGCCAGATATGGTGAAAATGCTTCTTTTTCAAACCGAAAGAAAACAGATTCTGTATCTAATACTACCGTTATGCCCAATCACTTAGCTTTAGCCAGACAATTTAGTATTTCAGATAATTTTTACGTAGATGCAGATGTTTCAGCGGATGGTCATCGTTGGCTAACTAATACGTATCCTAACGAATGGTGTGAAACTGCTACCGCTGCTAGTTATGGGGGAAACCGCAATTTTAAAGAAGATTCAAAAGCACCAGGAGTTTTTGCTATGAATGGTGCGGCAGGAGCCATTTATCCAGAAGATTATAATGAAGCTGGTTCTATGTGGGATCATTTGTCTCGTCATAATGTTGATTTTTATAATTTTGGTTTTAGTATCATGTTTGAACCAGCATTGTACAAAGCGGAGTTTAAATATACAGGAATTCAACAATACGTTAATTTTCCAATGCCTGCACCTTTATTTGAAAGGACTTCTAAAATGTATCCTACTTATAACACCGCCATACCTGATCAATTCAGGATAGATCAATTCATTAAAGAATTTAATATGAAATGGATGAATGGCAAAGGGACTATGCCACCATTTACGACAGTTATAATACCAAATGATCATGGAGCAGGAGATGTACCTGAGGCTGGATATCCTTTTAAAGAAAGCTATATGGCAGATAATGACTTGGCTGTGGGTCGCATTGTTGAATACTTGTCTCATACACCTTATTGGAAAAATATGCTTATTGTGATTACTGAAGATGATGCTCAAAATGGAGTCGATCATATTGATGCACATAGAAGTATTCTGATGCTGATTTCTCCTTGGATCAAAAGAAATTATGTAGGTCACCAACATTATAGTTTTGGAAGTATATTTAAATCATTTTGGAATATTCTCGATATGCCTTATTTAAATCAATATGATGCTGGAGCAACTGATTTAAGTGATCTTTTTACAACTACACCAAATTATAAACCGTACAATGCTTTAGAAGTTGATCCTAAAGTTTTTAACCCTCAAAAGGCCCTAGACCCTTTTGATGAAAAATTTAATTGGAAAGCACTTAAAGACTCTCCAAAAATTGATAATGTAGAGGATATGTTTCGGGATAGTAAAGAGCAAGATGCTTACCGATTAGAAAATAGAGAAAAAAAATAATAGTATTTACATATTAATTATTTCGATTTCACCGCCAGCCAAACAAAATTATTCCTGTCAATAATAATTTTGTTTGGCTTTTTTTTTAATCATGATAAACGCATTTATAAAACACTTGATCGTCATGATATAACATTAAATTGATGATACAATAATGCCCTGTTAAAGATTTCTTAAAATCATAAAGTTGACTAATAGTAAATATTTTATCAAATTTGCCTTGTAAAATTTACTAATAGTAACTATTTAATTATCTGATGAAAAAATTGAAAACTGTAATGAATTTATTATTGATGTTGACGACATCATTAATTTTTGCGCAAACAACCCCATTTAAAGGTAAGGTGGTTGATGGACAAAATGGGTCACTACCTGGAGCAACAGTCCTTATTAAAGGAAAAACTACTAGTGCTGTGACGGACATTGATGGTAATTTTGAAATACAAATACCCAAGGGAAATGAAATAATTACAATCTCTTACATTGGGTTTAATGCAGTTGATTTTAATACATCAAAATTGAAAAGTGCTGTTATAGTACTTAAAGCAAATTCTGAAAATTTAGAAGAAGTTGTGGTAACTGCTTTAGGAATCAAAAAAGAGAAAAAAAGACTAGGGTATTCTGTTCAAGAGGTAAAAGGTGATTTAACAAAATCTAGAGATCCAAATGTGATGAACTCATTGTCTGGTAAAGTTTCAGGTTTGATAGTGGCTTCTTCAGCAGAATTTTTCACAGCACCAAAATTATATTTACGTGGAAAAAAACCTTTAATAGTTGTAGATGGTGTGCCTTTGGGGACTGACACTTATAATATCAGTCCAGATGATATTGAAAGTATAAATGTTTTAAAAGGAGCAAATGCAGCTGCATTATATGGATCTGATGGAGGGAATGGAGCTGTGCAAATCACTACTAAAAGAGGCACAAAAGATGCACGGGGTTTTGTTGTAGAGTTTAATCAAAATACCATATTTCAAGGTGGATTCAATGCGGTACCAAAAACACAAAATAACTATGGACCGGGATCTTATGGGAATTATGCCTTTAAAGATGGTAAAGGAGGTGGTATCAATGATGCAGATTATGATCAGTGGGGACCTCGATTTGATGGTCAATTGATTACACAATACGACAGTCCATTAGATGCAAGTGGTAATTTAATACCTACACCTTGGCTAGCAAGAGGGGCAAATAATTTTAATAATTTTATGGAAACAGGGATTTTAGAAACAAGTAATCTTGCCATAGCATCTCAATTTGATAAGGGAAATGTTCGTTTCTCCTTGTCACATACCTATCAAAAAGGGATTAATCCTAATACAAAATTGAATATTTATAATTTCAATTTAAGTAGTAAATACAGCTTTAACGAAAAAACATCTATTGACGCAAGTGCTAATTTTAATTTTCAGACATCTCCTAACAATCCTAATGTAGAGTATGGTCCAAATAGCTACATATACAATATGCTTATTTGGGGAGGTGCTGATTATGATGTTAGAGATCTTAGAAATTATTGGCAAGAAGGTAAGGAAGGTATTCAACAAAAGAATTTTGAATACACACGCTACAACAATCCTTATTTTATGGCTTATGAATGGTTGAAAGGTAAACAAACAAATGATTTTACGGGACAAGTAACCCTTAAACATGAAATAACTGATAATTTTGACGCCAGTGTAAGAACTAATGCAGCCTTGGAAAATGAGTTCAGTAATGAAAAATTCCCTTATTCGATGACTACCTACGGTAGAGAAAAAGCGCAAGGAGATTATAAAGAATGGTACGACTATAAGTTAAAAAGCTACACTGATTTAATGTTGAACTATAATAATAAGTTTGGCGATTTTGCTGTGAAATCTACTTTAGGAGCAAATATAAATATTCAAAAGGAAAGAAATTCCTATGCAACTACAGACTATTTGATAGTACCAGGACTTTATACCTTAAGTAATACGCAAACTCCAGTTCAACCTACAAACTATAGAAGTCACTACGAAACGTATGGCTATTATGCCTCCGCTGATTTCTCTTATAAATCGTTCTTATTTTTAGGTGCAACAGGTAGAATTGATAAAGATTCTAGATTACCAGAGAAAAATAATACTTTCTTTTATCCTTCAGTGTCTTTAAGTGCTGTTTTAAGTGAAGTATTAGAGATTCCTAGTGTAGATTTCTTAAAAGTTAGAGGTTCTTTTGCAAAAGTGGGAAGTTCATTAGACATATATAGTAACTTAAATACTTATGCGTTAAATAACCCATTTACGGTAGGCGGTACAACTTATAATCCAGCCTATGTAAATTCTGTTTTATCCAATGAAGATTTAGAGCCTGCTTTTAACTCCTCAACTGAGTTTGGTATGGAAACACAATTATTTCATAATAAATTAGGTTTTGATCTTACCTATTATGAAAATAAAAATGGTCCTCAAATCTTTGATTTAAAGTATTCTGAGGCTTCGGGATATAATGGAAAAAAACAAAATGGTATTACTACAAAAACCAAAGGTTGGGAATTAGCGGTATCTGCAACACCTATAAAAACGAAAGATTTTAGTTGGAATGTTCGAATAAATTGGTCAGCCTATAAAGAATATTTACAACAGGTTTATGGTGACATAACAAACAATGGTAAAATTAAAATTGGTGATAGGGTAGATGCGTATTACATCACAGATTTTATGCGAACTCCCGACGGGCAATTAATTGTTGGTTCTGATGGTAAACCATTAAAAAATGCTTACGAAACTAAAGCTGGTTATGCAGCACCGGACTGGTCAGCAGGTATAGCAAATAATATTAGTTACAAGAATTTCTCATTGGATTTCTCATTAGATGGTAGATATGGAGGGAAAATTGAAGATTATGTTGCACGTAAAATGTGGCAAAGTGGTAGACAAATAGGAACTGATACTCCAGAAAGAGCTAATGATGTTCAAGGAATAAAATCATATGTAGCAAATGCAGTTGTGGTTACAGCTGGAGTATTGACTACAGATGGAGAAGGGAATGTACTTTCAGACACGCGTACTTTTGCTCCAAATACAACAAAAATCTTCTATCAAGATTTTTCAAAATCATACAATGGTCAAACAGCAGCAAACATTATAGACAAAACATTTTTTAAATTAAGAGAAGTTAATCTAACCTATGCATTTCCTAAGAAAGTTTTATCTAAAACGTTTATTAACAATGCTTCTATATCTTTAATAGGAAGGAATTTAATTTATTTCGCTAAACATAAAGATATTGACTTAGATCAGTTTAATGATGAAAAAGGATCGCCATTGCAAACGCCAACTGTAAAAAGTTACGGCTTAAATATTAACCTTAAGTTCTAAATAAATAAAAGATGAAAACATATAATTTAAAAAAGGGATTAACACTTTTAATGGCATCAGTACTCCTGTTTTCTTGTACTCAGTTTGATGATTTAACTGATGATCCAAACAAAGCAACAAGTGTGCCGCCGTCAATGTTGTTGTCGGAGGTGTTAAGTGTCGTAAACAATGTTGGAGGCGAAGGACCATGGAGTGATGCTCAAAGAGACAATCAGTTTTGGGTAATTTCATTTGATTACTATGGAAACCAAGATTATAATTGGAGCGCTATAAATAGTTATAGATACAAAACCTTGGCTAATGTTATTGCCATGGAAAAAGAGGCTAAAGGCCTTGACAATCAAGATAAATACGAGGCTTTAGCTAAGTTTTTTAAAGCCTATTTTTATGATTATATGACTAAACGAGTTGGAGATATTCCACTAAGCGAGTCATTAAAAGCCGATGCTAATCCCGCAATTACGCAGCCAAAATACGATTCTCAACAAGATATTTATACGGCTATTTTGGATTTGTTAGAAGCTTCAAACGATCAAATTACTGCAGCAAAAGCACAAGTAGGTACTTCGGGAATTTTAGGAGATTTTTTCTTTAATGGCGATTTAGACAAATGGCAAAGAACGATTAACTCTTTTCATTTAAGAGTGTTGATTAATCTAAGTAAGAAGAATAGTGAATTAAATGTTGCAAGTAAATTTAATGCTATTATCTCTAATCCTTCCAAATATCCCTTATTAAGAGGAATAGAGGATAATATGGTTCGCAATTTTGCTGATGAACAAGGGAATAGGTATGAGTTGAACCCTAGTAATTATGGGTTTAACAGAAATAGAAATATTATGGGAGCGACGTATTTAAACTTGCTTAAAAATAATAATGACCCAAGAATCTATATCGTTGCAGATCCAGCTGCGTTTTACTTTAAAGCAAATGATCCAAAAAATTTGAATGCCTATATTGGTGCTAAAACTGGTGATGACCAAGGGCAAATGCAAACTGATTCTGATGCAGGTAAATATAGCTATCCTAATGAATCTAGATATTACAGTAATTTTAAAGGTGAACCCTACATTCAAATTGGTTATTCTGAACAAGAATTTACTATTGCAGAAGCGATAAATAGAGGATGGGTTACTGGAGGTGATGCTGAAAGTCATTATTTGAATGGCATTAAAGCCTCAATGCAATTTTATGGTGTAAAGCAAGCCGATATAGATACGTTCCTTTTAAATACAAATGTTGTTTATAAAGGGAATAATGGAACTGGATTGAATCAGATTTTGACTCAAAAATACATTGCGTTTTTTAATAATTCGGGTCGCGAGTCTTATTTTAATTATAGAAGAACAGGCGTTCCAACTTTTGATATTGGATCTGCAAATAATAATGGAGCGAAAATTCCATTGCGTTGGAAATACCCTGTAAGTGAATTTGAGAACAATACTGCAAATGTTAAAGCTGCATTAAGTTCGCAATTTGGAGGTTCCGATGATATCAATGCAGCAATGTGGCTGATTAAATAGGTAACTGGTTTGTTTAATAATGCTACAAAATCAAAAAAATAAAATAAAATGAAAAAATCAATTTTACTGACAAGCTTATTTACACTATTCTTTTTAGGAATTCACGCACAACAGAAATTAGAATCCCCAAAAACAAAAATTGTGCTAATTACTTTAGACGGTTTCCGTTGGCAGGAACTTTTTACTGGTGCTGATGCCAAACTGATTGCTAATAAGGAATATGTTGAAGACACATTGGATTTAAAGAAAAAATTTTGGAGAGCAACTCCTGCAGACAGAAGAGCAGCGTTAATGCCCTTTTTTTGGAACAAAGTGGTTTCAATGGGACAAATTCACGGAAACAGAAACTTAGGAAGCAATGTTAATTTGACGAATACCATGTGGTTTTCGTATCCTGGATATAACGAAATATTATCAGGATCAGCAGACGATAAAAGAATTAATAGTAACAGTAAGATTAATAATCCTAATACGACAGTTTTAGAGAAAATTAATAACATGCCACAATACAAGGGCAAAGTAGCTGCTTTTGGTAGCTGGGATGTATTTCCTTTTATTATAAATGCAGAGCGTTCTGGAATTCCTGTAAATGCAGGTTTTGAAACAGCTAAATCTAAAAAGCTTTCCGATAGAGAATTGTTTTTAAACGACCTGCAAGATAAAGTTCCGTCGCCTTGGGGATCTGTAAGATTAGATGCTTTTACGTCAAATTATGCTTTGGAGTACATGAAAAAAGAGCATCCAGAGTTGGTCTATATTTCCTATGGCGAAACGGATGATTTTGCTCATGAAGGAAAATACGATGCTTATTTAAAATCGGCACGCACTGCAGATGCTTTGATAGAACAATTGTGGAATTTTACACAAAGTGATCCTTTCTATAAAGACAATACTGTTTTTATTCTTTCTACGGATCATGGACGCGGAACTGTGCCATTAAAAACATGGAAAAGTCATGGATCAGATATCGTTGGGGCTGACCAAGTTTGGTTAGTTGCTTTTGGTAATAATGTTGAGGTATTAGGCGAAGTTACAAAAGCAGAACAGTTGTTTAGCATTCAAATTGCACCAACCGTTTTACAAGTTTTAGACAGCAAATTGAAAGATGCTGAAATGAAAGGAAAAGCGATAAAAGTATTCAAAAACTAATGCAAAAGTTAGCGAAAAAATCAAATATCCCTTTTGTACTGAACGCTTCGCTGGCTTCGTTTGGGGCATACTTTTGTATGTATGCCTTTAGAAAACCATTTAGTGTAGCCACATTTGAAGGGATAGAAGTATTCCATATTGATTATAAAATTATTTTAATTTTCGCACAAGTATTGGGTTATGTGCTTTCTAAATTTATTGGAATTAAAGTTGTTTCAGAATTAAAAGCAAATCAACGTGCTTATTATTTGTTGGGGTTAATTTTAATAGCTGAAGCTGCCTTAGTATTATTTGCCCTAGTGCCAAAACCTTATAATGTTATTTTTATGTTTTTTAATGGTGTTCCCTTGGGAATGATTTGGGGAATTGTTTTTTCATACATAGAAGGCCGAAAATTTACTGAAATATTAGGGGTAGCTTTGAGTACCAGCTTCATCGTTTCAAGTGGTGTAGTGAAATCGGTCGGATTTTTCGTGATGAATTCTTGGGGTTTTTCTCAGTTTTGGATGCCTTCCATTACAGGTGCATTATTTGTCTTGCCCTTATTGTTTTTTACTTGGTTATTAGAAAAAATTCCAAAGCCAACTCAAGAAGATATCGAACTGCGCTCAGAACGCGTTCCTATGAATACAAAAGACAGGAAGAAATTGTTAAAACAATTTTTATTTCCCATTACTATTTGGGTTTTGTTTTATACCTTTTTAACTGCTTTTAGAGATTTTAGGGATAATTTTTCCCGTGAATTATGGGATGCCAATGGGTATAAAGGAGATGTATCGGTCTATTCCACTTCAGAAACATTGATCGCTTTTATTGTATTATTAGTTTTGGGTTTTGCCTTTTATTTAAGAGACAATAAGAAGGCCTTGTACTTTTATCAAATTTTACTTTTGGCTGGATCCATTTTGTTAGGTTTTTCAACATACATATTTAATTCCGGGAAACTAGACCCATTTACATGGATGGTAATTTCGGGCTTTGGATTATACATTTGTTATGTGCCTTTTAACTGTCTGTTTTTTGACCGTTTTATAGGAGCATTTAAAATCAAAGGCAACGCTGGTTTCCTTATTTATCTTGCCGATGCTTTTGGCTATTTAGGAAGTGTAACTATTTTGTTATATAAAAACTTTGGAAAAGATGATTTGTCCTGGATTGACTTTTATATGGACTGTGCCTATTTCGTTGCAGGAATTGGAATCATTGTAACCATCAGTTCCACTCTTTATTTGAATAGAAAATTTAAAAAAGATAAAAGGTATAGTGTAAATTTAAATTTAGTGTTAGATGAAACCAGTTTATGATCTTATAGTTATTGGTAGTGGAGTTTTAGGAACTTTTCACGCCTATCACGCTTTAAGGAAGGGGCTTAGAGTTGCTATTATTGAAAAAGATAAAATGCCAATAGGAGCGACTATTCAAAATTTTGGACAAGTAGTTCCCTCTGGAATGGACTCGAAATGGCAAACTTATGGTAGAGAGAGTTTGAATATTTATAAAGAAATTCAAAGCCAATTTGATATTTCAGTTCGGCAAAATGGATCAGTATATTTAGCTTCGAACGAAGAAGAAATTCAACTTATAGAAGAGTTGTATCAAATCAATCAATCCAATAATTATCAATCTCATTTGTTGACTAAGCAGCAATGCTTAGATAAATATCAGGGTTTGCGATCTGATTATGTAAAGGCAGGATTATTTTTTCCTGAAGAAGTTACTGTTGAGCCACGAACGATGATTTACAGATTGCAAGAGTTTATGACTTTGAAAATGGGTTTAAAACTAATTACAAATACAAGTATTATTAATTGTGAATCAACGCCAAATGGAGTTACACTTTTGAGTACTTCTAATTTAGAATTCTCTGCAAGCAAGGTGATTATTTGTAACGGTAGTGAGTTTAAAAATTTGTATCCAGAACACTTTAATAAAAGTGATTTAGAGGTTTCTAAGTTGCAAATGATGCAGACGAAGCCACAAAAAAATTATGTTCTTCCAGGATCAATACTTACTGGTTTGTCTATTAGAAGGTATGAGGCATTTTATGAATGTCCTTCCTTTACAACGATAAAAGCAAAAGAAAATCCCGATGCTTTAGAAAAGAAATGGGGCATACATATATTATTTAAACAGGCGGCAGATGGTTCTATCATTTTGGGCGATTCTCATCAGTATGCTGATGCAAAAAACAAAGATGATTTGGGTTTTGACTTAGACATGGATATTGATAATTTCATGATACAAGAAGCAAAAAAAATTATTGATTTACCCAATTATGAAATTCAAAACAGATGGTATGGTATGTATTCCCAATGCAAAACCAAAGATATATTTGAGCATACGATAGGGAACAATATTCATATTATAACAGGAATAGGAGGAAAGGGAATGACGGGTAGTGCTGGATTTTCAAAAGAAAATATTAATAAAATTTTTAATACATAAGAATGATAAAAAAAATAGAATTGGTGGTCTTTGATATGGCCGGAACAACTGTAGATGAGGACAATGTTGTATACAAAACAGTACAAAAATTAATTAATGACGAAGGCTATAGTGTCACTTTAACTGAAGTCCTAAAATATGCAGCCGGAAAGGAAAAGCACCAAGCGATAAGAGATGTTTTAAAAGAGTGTACTACATTAATTTCAGTTGATGCTATAGCAGATAAAGTGTTTACTAATTTCAAAACAGCTTTAGAACTGGCCTACAATGCTTTACAAATAAAAACTTTTGAAGGGACAGAGCAACTTTTTAAAGATTTAAGAAGTAGTAATATAAAAGTAGTTTTAAATACAGGTTATGATCGTAAAACGGCTAATTTATTATTAAATAAGCTAGGCTGGATTGTTGGAGAAACTATTGATGGATTAGTAACTGCTAATGATGTAGTAAATGGAAGACCAGAAGGGGATATGATTCTATTGGCTATGAAAAATACGGGTGTCCTTGATGCTGAAAAAGTAATGAAAGTGGGAGACTCCGCAATAGATATTGAAGAGGGCAAAAATGCCAATTGTGGTATAACCGTTGGAGTCCTTTCTGGAGCACAAACTAGAGAACAAATTCAAAAGGCGAATCCTAGTTTTATAATGGATAATATAATTGAATTAAGAGCTGTACTCTTATAATTTGTTTCATTTTTTGTTTTTTTTACTCTCCTTTTTGATTAACTAAATAGGAGAGTTTTTTTTTGCTTTTTCGAGAATTAAATAAAAAAGTAAATTACTAACATTTTGGCGACTGTTTTACTTCTATTGATTGGGACATGGGGTATTCTTCCATCAAAAAAGATAGAGTCGCCTTCTTTTAATAATACTTCTTCATCACCAATAGTATAGAAACATTCTCCAGAAAGTATGTATTTGAATTCATACGCATCTGTTTCTACTTTTTCTCTCTGAGAATTCGGTTGTACTTCAAGCAACACAGCTTCAAAACCTAAAGAAGAAAGTTGTTTTCCGAAAATATATTTATAGGCAAAGCCTTTTGCATCATCTTCTTTTTCGATCATTGCATTATCTTGACTACGAGAGATGATATAACTATTTTCAGGACTATTAGACATACCCTCAAAAAAATCACAGACTTCAACTTCCAAGGCATTAATAATACTCAGTAAAACAGGTAGAGAAGGAATGGTTCTACCGTTTTCAATTCGTGAGATCAGTCCATTACTTACGTTTGCATCAGAGGCAACTGTATTAATAGTTTTTTTATTTTTTTTTCGAATGTCTTTAATTCTCTTTCCTAT
>Ga0070748_1000593_pt1 | contig 17334 bp, 15 predicted proteins | sample VirMetDEL_Nov_12_FD_77015 | JGI IMG/M metagenome (GOLD analysis project Ga0070748, IMG submission 77015) | Aqueous microbial communities from the Delaware River and Bay under freshwater to marine salinity gradient to study organic matter... | ecosystem: Environmental > Aquatic > Marine > Coastal... | reverse complement strand
TTGGTAATTCCACGGAAATTTTTGTTGCGACCTTTGGATCGCAACGTTTTTAACCGTAACTATTTTTAATAATGTCTATTTCTCAGACGACTTATTTTTTTAGTCGCAACAGACCTAATTTATAAGGAATGGTGTTGTACTGCCCGTCAGGACTAGGACCTGCTTCACCTTGATAAAGGAACTCTAAATTACAAGGATCAACAGTTAGGCGCTCGTCATAACCTGAACGAACCAACTCACCATGGCTAATACCATTAGCCCACTTACCGCCTGGCCATTCCACATTGTTATTACCTGCAAATGGGTTGTCATTGGTATCGGCTAATGGACTCCACGGGCCGTCTAAACTGCTAGATGTCCATGAGCGGAACATGCGTGGACCATTTGGATAAGCCTCAACCATTAACAAATATTTATTTTGTCCGTCCAATTTATAAACATTGGGAGCTTCAAATAAATATTGGTTGCCATTGCCGCGGTGATCTTCCATCACGATGGAGTAACCCGAGAAGTTGGGGAAATTTCCGATGGTGGTTTTGGATACATACAACACACCGTCGTCACGCGAGAAATACAAGTAGCAGTGAGTCGCGTTACAAATCACCCAGAAATCTAACGAGTTAGTTGGCTCACCTTGCAGCAATTTCTTTTTAGCTGACCAGTTTGGCCTGCTAATATCATCAGTCGTTGCGTAGGCGCCGCCCCATTGTGTAATCAAATACCATTTGTTGTGCGGGCGGAAATAGAACACTTGTGGCGCAACGGCATTGCCCACTGTAGTTCCATTCATGGACGTGTGCGGAGCCTGCTGTGCGCTGTTCCAATCAGTAAAACTTGTGTACATCGATTTGTAGGAAGTATCGTAATAAGTTGCGTACACATGATAAGTGCCGTTGTATTTCACCACAGAAGGATCTTTAATCGATTTCCAATTTGAGTTTTTGGGGCTGATCAAGGGTCCGGTAGAGGTCCACTTCAAGGGTGCCTTAAGCTCACAGGTTTGCGGTACGCTTGACGATGAACTACTAGAAGAGTTGGAAACAGGTGCTTGCCCACCAATAGAAAAATCATCCGCGTAATAACTTATGCTGGCATCGGTAGCTTCGATAATGAAATGTTGAAATGCTGTTGAGCCTGACTGAGTGTAATACCCTTGCAGCAAACGCCATTCATTAGCAGATGCCGTAGCGGTAGCAACTTGCGTATATTCATTGTAGGTAGAGGTATCGCTATCCTCCTGACGCTTAGCGGTTAGTTGAATAACACTATCCGGTGTACCAGGTGCGAGCTTTATCCACACAGCAACATCGTATTGGCTGCCACTCACGAGCGAACCAGTGCTGAACGTCAAACCATTCCAACTGCCTGTGCGCCCAGTAATTAAGGCGCTGGCAGAACCGCTGCGCTTATCTTGAGTTGATCGAGTAATCGTTGCGGCAGTTGTCGACCAGTTAGTCAATCCATTTTCTACCCCACCATTCTGTGCAAAATTATTAGCGGGCACTGTATAACCGCTGGATGACGATGGGCGACTGCTAGAGCCAATAGAGCTTGAACGCGGTACCGAGCTGGGTGCAAGACTCGAACTAAGTACAGAACTTGCTACGGAGCTTGCAACAACACTGGCGCCGACAGAACTTACTGGAATGGTGCCGCCACAAGCAGCTCCGCTTATTACCGGACGCTCAGCGACACCGCCATTTTTTTCTCCTTGAAACCCAAACGATACTGACTGGCCGACAGCAATATTACCGTTCCAAGCTATATTGGTTGCGGTATATGGATTGGAACCTGAAACGTTGGCATTCCATGTACCGCTTATACGGTTGGCAGAATATTGCCAATTTACGCTCCACCCATTAATAGGCGCAGCGGTATCATTTTTAATAGTGATATTGGCAACAAAGCCATTTGGCCACTCGCTGTCAACCGAGTAAGTACAGGTTGCAAATGCTGAGTGAGACAACACTGCCAAGGCAGCACTAGCACCAACCAACCAGCAAGTACGTTTAAGTACTTGAGCAAGAATGGTGGGAGAATTTTTATCATTAAACATTTTAATTGTCTCCGTTAATAAATGAATTCATATTTATTTTTAATATCATGAAGTTTCATAAATAGAAGTGAGTTTTTCTAGAGAGAAAAGGAGTAACTCATAAAAATCCTTATTTATGAGTTACCAAAAGACGCGTTACTTGTTGATGTAATTATTCAACAGCCAGGTCATTGCGGGGCGTGGCGTGCCATTGTCTTGCATCAAGCCGGATCCATCGATCCAGGTTCTGCCATTCACGTAGCCCCAGATGGTAATACCCTTAACGTGCGGATGATCCCAGAACACGGGGAAATGAGCTTGGAAGTTCTGCAATTGCACTTGATCATTGGTATCACCAATATCGTATTCAGAAATATAAATGGGCTTACCCACTTGATTCCAAATATTATCGATCGCCGTTTTAACTTGCGCACCGGTCATACCCTTCAACTCGTGAGACTGCAGGCCAACCGCATCTATATAGCCGCCTTGCGCCAAAGGCTTAGCGAGCGCAATAAATTCATTGTGCTGCCAACGGATGTTGTTGTAGTCGTTCAAAATTAGGATTGAGTTAGGGCAATATTGGCGCGCCAATTGAAACACCTTCTGAATCCAGTTATTACCATAGGCTTTTTGCGCATAACCCGCTGGTTGATGGCCAGGTACAGCTTCGTTAACTACGTCGATCATTGCTGTATCGGGATAACGAGCACAGTAATCGCGAATCCACTCTTCAATTTCAGCAGCCGTTTCAGACGCGCTCAAGTTGTTGATCCAGGACGGTGACTGTGCACCCCACACAAACGTATGTGCTTTTACCGGGATATTGTTAGCACGGGCGTATGCATAGATGCGATCAACCGGCGCCCAGTTGTATACATCACGAGTGCCTTCAACTGATCCCCATTTACCTTCATTTTCGCCGGTGATTTGATTCCAGTAACGATTGAAATCAGACCGTACTGCGCCACCGGTAGTAATGTTGCCAATAAACTTTTTGGCAGCAGGAGCACTGCTTGATGAGCGCACAGAAGAACTGTTGGCAACCGGAGCCTGGCCACCGATAGAAAAATCATCGGCGTAATAGCTTATGGTTGCGTCGGTTGCTTCGATAATGAAATGTTGGAATGCAGTTGATCCCGATTGGGTGTAATAACCTTGCAATAAACGCCACTCAGTAGACGATGCAGTAACCGTCGCAACTTGTGTGTATTCATTGTAGGTAGATGTGTCGCTATCTTCTTGACGTTTGCCAGTGAGTTGCACAACGCTATCTGGCGTACCTGGTGCAAGTTTTACCCAAACTGCCACATCGTATTGGCTGCCGTTAACCAGTGAACCAGGATTGAATGTCAAACCGTTCCAGCTGCCTGTGCGGCCAGTAATTAAGGCACTGGCAGAACCGCTGCGCTTGTCTTGCGTTGAACGCGCAACAGTGCCAGCCGTTGTTGACCAGTTGGTCAATCCATTTTCTACCCCACCATTTTGTGCAAAATTATTGGCAGGTACGGTATAGCCACTGGAGGAAGAAGAGACGCTTCTAGAGCTAACAGGTTGCGAGCTTGGCGTCACACTTGAGCGAGGCACTGAACTCGGTGCAACACTAGAGCGTGGCTGCGAGCTGGCAGAAACGACTGCGCCACAGGCAACACCATTTACAACTGGGCGCTCAGCTGCACCGCCATTTTTATCTCCTTGAAAACCAAAGGAGACCGACTGTCCCGCCGCAATGTTGCCATTCCAAGACACGTTAGACGCTGAGTATGGATTCGAGCCAGAGAAATTGGCATTCCACGTACCTGTTATACGGTTGGTGGCATAACCCCAATTCACACTCCAATTGCTGATAGCTGCAGCCGTATCATTTTTGATGGTGATATTGGCGACAAAACCAGTGCCCCATTCACTATCAATATTGTAAGTACACGCAGCCATTGCTGAGTGAGAGAGAACCGCCAAGGCGGCACTAGCACCCAACACACTACAGGTGCGTTTAAGCACCTGAGCAAGAGGGTGAACTGAATATTTTGATGCATGCATGATGCAAATCTCCGCTTATATTTATTGGATAAAGTATTGGTACTGTTAGATTAAAAACATCGCCCTCTTAAGCCTTGATCAAACACAAACAGACAAAAAACAACCATTGCTATTTTCAGGTGCTGTTCGTGGCTACCAAGACTTATGAATCGTCAGGATTTATATTATTGTTATAGCGTCAACCTGCTGAGAGAGGCTGAGTGGCAGGGGGGAAAATAACCCAACAAACGGAGGACTTTTTGCAGTTTTGAGGGAGTCTTTATAAAATTATTAAAAATTGAAGGTTTTATGTAATAAGTTGAATCCATTTTGTCACGCTAAAACACAGAGCGTGATGCAGCTCACTTAAATAGTCATCTACATATGAATTGAAAATAAGGCTGAATATTTTTAACTGCTTTAGGTGTTCATTACTGTTGAGCAATAAAAAAGGCCAAGTGTGATGCACTTGGCCTTTTGCTTTTTCATCAATACTTAAACAATTTCTTGAGTCTGACACAAGGTCTTAAACGTTTTAGGTGCGCAACCATATTCATTTTTAAACAGCTTATTGAAGTAAGAAACATTGTTGTAGCCTACAGAATAGGCAATCTCCGAAATATTGGCCGCCTCATTTTCTGTTAAAAGGCGCGCGGCTTCTGTTAAGCGTAATTTATTCAAGTAAGCGCTGAACGTGAGGCTTAGCTCCCCTTTTAAGATTTCGTTTATTTTTGTTCTATTTATCCCAAGCACTGCCGCCGCCTCATCTAGGTTTAAATCTGGGTTGGCATATTCCGTGGCAATATAGCGCAGCAGCGTACTTTTCTCTTTGTCTTTTTGAGGTTCAATAGTTAATTGCCGATATGCCATAAGCGGCTGATCTTGCTTAACTTTGAACTTGAGTTGCGCAGTTAGCGCCAGCACGTAGAAGCGCAGTGCGCAGATTATAAACAACACCCACAGACATACACTCACCGCAACCGCGATATAAACATAAGCTGCATTAAACCCGCGTAAGCTTACGTCCGTAAGCTTCACATTAGAAGGTGTATTTAGAGGACTCTGTAAGGAGTTCACCCAGGCAAAGCCCATAACCTTATTCAACTGAAACCCTTGATCGCTGATCTCATACCCATAGCGCCCTAACCACCAGTGGGGAGTCATTAAATCGCTAAAAGGAATCGTGATGTCAGCCCAGTGACTATCGCAGGAAAATGCAGTGGACGAAACACGACGTGTATCCATGTTTTTATAGTCAGTCACTTTTTCATCAAAACTAAACAACACCAAAAGCAATACATTTTTAGGATCACAAATCATCCTAAAAGACAGGCTATCAAAAGCAGTGAGATCCACTTGCTTATGGGGTTGAACAGGATCAATAAAATAGAAAGAGTAATGCGTATAGGGATAGGCGCCATTTGGGTCTAGAAAAAAATCATAGTCAATTGCACCTACATCACTATTAAGCCTTAGCTTAGTTTTCCCCATGGGCTTTTTCGGCTCTATAGCGGGAGCCCACAAAAAATTGCTGTCACGCCCCGGAAATAGCGAAACATTTAACGTCGCCTTGGCCACCCCCACATAGATTAGTAGCCCTGTAAGCACCAATAATGCCGATAACCCTATTACAAGATTTTTATAAAACTTCAACATCTAAGCTTTGACCTACCAGCAGGAATGAATACAACACAAACAAAACGTTTGTTAGCGCAAACTCCATAAAGCCATATTTTGTATGCAGTACGAGGTACGAGCCTCTTTGTGATGGCGTAAATGAGCACTGCGTGAAAAACTATCGGTTTATATGATTATTTTTATCTAAACCCAAGGGAGGAAGAAACCCACGATATATCAGCGCTCAGGTTCTTCTATAGCGACTCATCGCGGTAGAGTCTGGTTTATTTGGCTGACACTCTCACCAGACCAAAAACCACAGAAAACCTACAATAACAACTGAAATACGTCTTTTCGGCCTCATCTTCTGAGAAAAGCAAGAAGCTTTGAGCGATTTTCCTGCTGACATAATGACATGCCGAACGTTTGAAGCACAAGAATCCATTAAATAATGATGTGATTCCGACAATCTAGAAATGCCAACCACCTCACTTTTCCATAGATACTAAGGCTAAAAACTCGATAAACCGACAGAATATGTATTACTTATATAGAAATTTGACCAGATACCGGAAACCAATTTCACTAATAAAAAACAGCTATTGGTATAAATATTATTTATTAGGCAACCTAAAGCGATACAGCATCACAAATTCGGCAGGAGAAGCCGAAATTAACCACCATCCCAACCCTCGTACTAAATATCAAATAATAGTAGCAAGGACGTTAACTCAACTGACAAACAGCACCCCCTAGCCAGCTGACAACATGCTTATTAATGAGTCATTTTATCGTCACTCAAGATGTTGAGTTATGTTATGGGCTATGTGTCCTGTAACAAAATCCACTACACTCTAGCCACTCAGTTAACTAACTGATATCCACATCACGACTAAAACCATTCGCTTCGACTCGCAAACAACTGCCTATATATCAGGGCAAAAAGGATCACCCATGAACAAAATCCGCTGGGGGGTGTTGAGCACCGCTAATATTGGCCGCACCAAGGTTATTCCTGCACTGCAAAGCTCCACCTACAATCAAGTTGTCGCCATCTGCTCGCGCGATCAAGCTAACGCCCGCAAAGTCGCCGATGAGCTTTCAATAGAACGCGCCTACGGCAGCTATGAAGCTCTGCTCGCAGACCCCGACATAGACGCCATATACAACCCGCTGCCCAATCATCTACATGTAGATTGGTCGATTAAAGCACTCGAAGCAGGCAAACATGTACTCTGCGAAAAACCTATTGGCCTCGACTGTGCTGACACTCAGCGCCTACTCGATGCCGCCGCTGCCCATCCTCAGTTAAAAGTGATGGAGGCGTTTATGTATCGCTTTCACCCGCAATGGGAGCGCGCCAAAGAACTCGTGAACACTAAGATCGGCAAACTGCGCCAAGTACATTCGCACTTCGCCTACAACAATCGCGATACAGGTAATATTCGCAACCTAAAATCCATGGGCGGCGGCGCTTTAATGGATATTGGTTGCTACTCTATTTCAGTATCGCGTTGGCTCTTCAATGCCGAGCCACTGCGCGTCATGGCGCAAATAACTCCGTTCGAAGGACAAGAAGTGGATTGCCAAGTGTCGGCCATTATGGAATTTGCCGAAGGCAGTGCCAGCTTTACCGCGGCCACTAAAATTGAATGGATGCAATATATGGAAGCCTTTGGCGAAGAAGGCAGTGTATTTTTACCCCTACCCTTCAGCCCTATCGCCGACAAAACCACCCAAGTGTTGCACAAGCGCGACAACGAACAGCAAAGTTACGAAATTGCACCGAGCGATCACTACCGCGATATGGGCGATGCATTTGCACTCAGCATTATTAACAACACACCAGTGCCAACGTCGCTGAGTGATGCTATGGCGAATATGAAAATCATTGATGCACTGTTTAAAAGCGCAGAAGAAGCGCGCTGGATTACGCTTTAACATGAGCGTGGATCCAGTGCAGACACCACCGAAGTAGCCATTGTAAAATGGCTCGCATTAAAAGCCACCACCAGAGTGGCTCACACAACTCACACCCACCTAATTTTTTGCAAACACGAGTTAACCATGCAAACACCTTCTAGCAGTAAACCGCGTATTGTTATTGTCGGCGGCGGCGCCGGCGGATTAGAACTCGCCACCAAACTTGGACAAAAACTCGGCCGCAAAGGCAAAGCGGAAGTTACTCTGATTGACCGCAACACAACACACTTGTGGAAACCATTACTGCACGAAATTGCCGTAGGGACAATGGATGAAGGTGTAGATGCCGTAAGCTATCGCGGCCACGCTATAGCTCACGGTTTTTTCTTTCGCGTAGGGGCCATGATGGACCTCAAGCGCGAGTCCCGTCAGGTTGTGCTTGCCCCCATAAAAGATGAAGACGGCACCGAAGTATTGCCCTCAACGACCATTCCCTACGACTACCTCGTTATAGCGCTCGGCTCAGTCTCTAACGACTTTAATACACCAGGTATTAAAGAGAACTGCATCTTTCTCGACAGCCCTGGGCAAGCGCATAAATTTCGCAACAAAATGCTCAATAAGTTTTTGCGCATTCAACGCCTCGCAGGCGAAGATGATCATGTGCGTATCGCCATAGTCGGCGCGGGCGCTACTGGCGTAGAGCTCTCGGCTGAACTGCATCACGCCGTGCATGAAATTCACAACTATGGCTTCCCTGCAGTTTCCAACGAACATCTCAATGTCACCCTTATTGAAGCAGGGCCGCGTATATTGCCGCCATTGCCCGAACGCATCTCTGCCGCGGCCCACGCCGAACTGATAAAAATCGGAGTGGACATCAAACTCAACACCAAAGTCGTTTCCGCCTCTAAAGAAGGGCTGCACACTGGCGATGGCCAACTGATTGCCGCTGACCTCATGGTCTGGGCTGCAGGCATAAAAGTGCCAGATTTTATGGCCAATATTGCGGGGCTGGAAACCAATCGCATCAATCAACTACACGTCAATGAATTTTTACAAACTACACGCGACGAAACGATTTTTGCGATAGGCGACTGCGCTCAATTTATTTCACCGGATGGCAGCCGGGTACCTCCGCGCGCGCAATCAGCACACCAAATGGCCAGTGCCTGTTACACCAATTTAATGGCCACTCTCAACCACAAACCGCTCAAAGTATATAAGTACACCGACTACGGCTCACTCATCTCCCTCGCGAACTATTCCACCGTTGGCAACCTTATGGGCAACCTCAATACGGGCAGCTTGTTTATTGAAGGGCGCCTCGCGCGGCTGGTGTATGTATCCCTATATCGCATGCATCAAATTGCAATTCACGGTTTTATTAAAACTGGACTGGTCATGCTGGCGGGGCGTATTAATCGCTGGTTGAAACCGAGGTTGAAATTACACTAAGTTGTTCTGCTCGGCTGCTCTACTAGGCTATTCAGCGTCAATACTGAATAGCCCACTCATACTCACCAGAGGCATTAGGACATGAAACAACGCACTATTACTCTCGCTATGACAGGTGCCTCAGGCGCACAGTACGGCTTACGTTTGCTGCAATGCTTGCTAGCGGCTGACTGCAAGGTTTATGTCATGCTCTCCAGTGCCGCTGCGGTGGTCATTCGCACCGAAACAGATTTAGATTTGCCGGAAACACTAGAAGAACAGCAGCTTTTTTTAAACGAATACTACGGTGCCGATGATGAGCAATTACAGCTATTAGCGAAAGACGATTGGTTTTCGCCGGTAGCTTCAGGCTCTAGCTCCCCCAGCTCCATGATTGTATGCCCTGCCAGCGGCGGCACCCTATCAGCCATAGCCTATGGCGCGAGCAATAACTTGATCGAACGCGCTGCCGATGTGGCGCTAAAAGAACGCCGCCAGTTAATTTTAGTCCCGCGCGAAGCGCCCTATTCACAAATTCATTTAGAAAATATGCTCAAACTCACCAAGATGGGAGCATTGATTATCCCCGCTAGCCCCGGCTTTTATATGCAACCACAGACTATTAATGAACTGATCGACTTCATCGTGGCACGCATTCTCGATCAATTAGGGCTAGAGCAAGATTTGATGCCGCGCTGGGGCGAAGATTAACCCCCCTTTACCTATTCGCTATCTCGCGATTTTCGCCTAGTATTAACACATTAACCTTGATCCGATTGATGAGTTCAAATGGCGCTTGCAGATTCACTCCCCTGCATATTATTTACCTTTACAGGTGCTCTCGGGCACGGGTGTAAGCTGTGCTATTGCAATCACAACCTTGTGGATTTATTTGGTATAGAGACTGCGGATCTGATTGAAGAAAGCAGATTGCCCTTCACAAAGCTCAGTGATCTTGATCAACTGCGCATAACGGAGTTACTACAAGAACTGATTCAAGGCCAGCATCCAACAGTAACTGCTCGCTTCTGTATACCCCACAATCAACAAAACCACTGGTTTGAATTGCATGCATCACCAGAAGATAGCGAGTCACCACTCACTATAGAACACCAACCTACAAGCCCTCACGCAACCAAATTCCAAGCCACAATTTATCAAATCACTCAGCAATATGCGGAACAGCAACGAACACTGGAGTCTGCAGGCTTCTTTTTAAATATCCTCGACCAACTACCCGACCGTTTCTATTACAAAGATGCCCAATCACGTTACCAAGGTGGCAATAAAGCTTGGCGTGAGTTTCGCGGCATTGCCAACATGGCACAGTGGATTGGCAAGACCGATCTCGACTCCACTGAGTTTGATCACGAGTTTAGCCAGCGCCTCTTCAATGAAGAACAAGAGATGTTACGCACCGGCATGCCTATTAGAAGCCGAGAAACCCTAGAACATCGCGATGGCAGAGTTACTTATTCTGACTCAATAAAAAGCCCACTCTATGATTCAAACAAAAAAGTTATTGGTTTAGTAGGCTTAACTCGAGACATAACGGAACAAGTAAAAATTGAACAGGCACTAGCCCAAGCCAAAATGGCCGCAGAAGCCGCCGTCAAGGCAAAAAGTGCTTTTTTGGCGATTATGAGTCATGAAATTCGCACACCAATGAATGGCGTTATTGGCTGCGCCTCACTGCTCACCGATACACCTTTAAATGAAGAGCAGCAACAGCTCGTGCACACCATACAATCCTGTGGCGAAGGCCTACTTGTTATCATCAATGACATACTCGACTACTCCAAAATAGAGGCTGATCAATTCTCCCTAGATTCACACAGTTTTCACCTACGCGAGCTTGTTGAAGACACCTTTGATTTATTTTGTAAAAGTGCAGATGACAAAGACATAGAAATTAATTACTACCTTGAACCAGAAATCCCCTTAATGCTTATCAGCGACTCTTCGCGTATTCGACAAGTACTGATCAATCTTTTGGGCAATGCTATTAAATTTACTCAACAGGGTGAAGTAACGCTCTGCGCAACGTTGCACGCTGTTAATAAGAAAGAGCACACATGCAGCATACGATTTGAAGTTAACGACAGCGGTATAGGCATACCAGAAAGCAGTAAAGCTAGCCTCTTTGAAGCTTTCACCCAAGCAGATGCATCGACCACACGCAAATTTGGTGGTACTGGCTTAGGTCTAGCGATCTGTAAAAAAATTGTGACCGCACTCGGTGGCGACATTGGCTTTAATAGCCAAGAGGGCAAGGGTAGCTCCTTTTTCTTTACCCTACCACTCAGTTATAGCCCGCATAGCGGCAACCATCAAAGCTTAGACACAAGCCTACTAAAAGGCTTTAATGCCCTGATTGTGGATGACAACGCCACCAATCGAAAAATTCTTTCCACCACACTTAAATACTGGGGAATGGAATGTACAAGTTTTTCCAGCCCTGAAAATGCATTGGAAAACTTTTCTCTCGGTCACAAGTACGACATTGCTATATTGGATCAGTGCATGCCTTCCATTCAGGGGACCGAACTCGCACAACACCTACAAAACATTGACCCACGCCATCCCATACCGGTCATTATTTTAAGCAGCGCGGCAGAGCGCATTAGCCTTGCAAACTCGACGTTTCAATACCTACAAAAACCCGCACACAACTCACAACTTATTCGCACGCTGTTTCGGCTCTTAAAACTAGGCACACAGCAGCTGCCTATAGCGCACACTAACACCACAACAATAAAAAAAGAGATGCGCATACTCATCGTGGAAGACAATGCAGTTAATCAAATGGTCATCTCCAAAATGTTAGCGAAACTCGGCTATCAAAAAGTTACTGCGGTAGCCGATGGCACCGAAGCCGTTGATATTTGCAAAAAAATGGAAGTGGATGTCATTTTAATGGATGTGCAAATGCGCCACATGGATGGCTACACCGCAACACGTAAAATTCGCGCCCACAAAAAACATTCATTTTATCCTTGGATAATCGCACTCACCGCGGGCGTACAGAAGGAGGATGCCGAGCGCGCACTCGCCTGCGGCATGAACGACTTCGCCACCAAGCCCATTCAGCTCGAACAAATTCGTGAACTGCTCGAAAAAGCTGAAGCGCAAATGCCAATATCAAAGCCCAAACTATAACCCTGCACCTAACAGCCCACTAAACCCGCAGCGCTGTATAGCAAGCCTCTGCATCTGTTAAACTTTGCACTCCACCCTACCTCCTCGTTAATACACCTATTTAAGCCTATGAATTTACCTTCTAAAGTCCGTATTGTTGAAGTCGGGCCACGCGATGGCCTACAAAACGAAAAGCAAACTATTGCCGCCGCGACCAAAATTCAATTAATCGAGAATTTAGTCGCAGCGGGATTGAACTACGTTGAGGCGGGCAGCTTTGTAAATCCCAAATGGGTGCCGCAAATGGCCGACAGCAGCGCAGTATTTAGCGGTATTCGCCGAACGCCAGGCGTGACCTATGCCGCACTCATCCCCAACTTACAAGGGTTTGAACGCGCTATAGGCGCAAACGCCAATGAAGTCGCAATTTTCGCCGCTGCGTCTGAAGACTTCAGCCAAAAAAATGTAAACTGTTCCATCAGCGAAAGCATCGCGCGTTTTGTGCCTCTCATCACCGCAGCCCAAGCACAGAGAGTACCTGTACGCGGCTATATCTCTTGTGTTGTCGGCTGCCCCTACTCTGGCGCAGTGGATACTCATCAAGTCGTGACTATTGCACATGAGTTGTTAGCGATGGGCTGCTACGAAATCTCGTTAGGCGATACCATTGGCGTGGGCACACCCGGACAAATTAAACAGCTCATCGAATTGCTTACACGCCAAATCCCCATAGAAAAACTTGCCGTGCACATGCACGATACTTACGGCCAAGCCTTGGTGAATATTTATGCTGCGCTGGAAATGGGCGTGAGCGTCGTAGACTCATCCGTTGCTGGCTTGGGCGGCTGCCCCTACGCCCTTGGCGCCACAGGGAATGTTGCAACAGAAGATCTAGTGTATTTATTAAACGGCTTGGGGATTACTCACGGCGTAGATTTAGAAAAATTAATTTACGCAGGCAACACAATAAGCGCAGCACTACACAAACAAAACAATTCAAAAGTCGCCAGAGCCAAGAGCCAATAACCGACTCAATTTGCGTTAAAAGAATATTGATACGATTAAAAATATAGAAACAGTTAGGAACAACTCATGAACAACGAAATTGAACAGGAAATAAATTTACAAACCGCACAAATTCACTGGCATGATCTGCAGCGTTTTTTTGCCAGCGGTAATGCCATTGCCGTAGACGCCAGCCTCGATTTAACACATGTAGCAGCAGAAATTGTTGCCGATAACGCTGCACAAATTAAAACATGGATGGATGCCAACCTAGTCGATGTAGTTACCGATGCTCAAGCTCAAGCTTGGTATGAGCAAAACTCTCTCGTCTGGGCTGTCGTTATAAAACCCTGGGTCGTTGTGCAAGCAATAAAGGCAATACACTAGTGCGTATTATTCGCCCCGCCACTCCTATGGATGTAGACGCGATAAACACGCTCTACCAAGATTTAGTAACAGGCTCACATATTAACGTGCTCCCTGAGCGCATTGCAGCTATAGCTGCAGATGCGAATAATCACCTGTGGGTTTGTAGTGATAAGGATGAAGTTATAGCAACAGCGCTACTAAGCCTGCGTATGGATGCCATGCTCCAACATCAACCCTTCGCCATCATTGAAAATTTATAGTCACCACTCAGGTTCAACGTAAAGGTATCGGTAAGTTTTTCATGGGCTTTTTAGAAGAGTTTTGTCAAGCGCAAGATTGTTCCAAAATCCTACTACTCACCAAAAGCGAAAATCGCTTGGCGCGAGATTTTTACAGTGCCATGGGCTATGACCCGGATGCCAAGATCGGATTTATAAAGTATCGAAAATATTTTTCAGTGTAATATAACAACAACACTCATACCTCGGAGACTACTCATGACCCTCACTTCATCCGGCATTGCACTGCGCATGCTATTCGCGCTGCTACTCGTGTTACTCACCTACAACCCCAGTGGCTATTCGTATTTTCATTGGGTATACAACACTTGGAGCGATGTAACGCCCTATATTGCAATCGCTGGATTGTTGTTGTTAATCGGCTGGGGGATTTATGCCAACGCCACCTTTAATTCACTCGGCTTAATTGGCATTATGTTATTAAGCGCGCTCTTCGCCAGCTTGATATGGCTATTCATTTTTTGGGGCTGGTTAAGTGTCGATAACGTCTCGGCTATGGCATGGGTGATTGAGGTGCTACTCGCGATCGTGCTCGGCGTGGGCATTTGCTGGTCGCACATCACCCGTCGCCTGAGCGGACAGGTAGATGTGGATGAAATTGAAACTTAGTGCCACGCTAGAAAAGTAAACATTATACAAACCCCCAAGGCAATTACTTGGGGGTTTGTATTCTTAACGTACCATCATTTCATTACCGCCATCTAAATTACTTCTACTCCCTGCTTTATTACACGTTCACTTACTACAAACAAAAACAGCAACTCATTTACTCTAGCTTACCAAGAAAATAGCAACACCAAACAGATAGACTCATAATTTAACGATAAGAATATCAAGATAGCAATCAACAAAAAAAAGCCCCGAGCTATTGGCTCGGGGCTTTTTTGAACAGCGATTACTATTAAAGTATTACGCTTTAACTTTACGGCGTGCCGCACCCAAACCTAACAAACCCAAGCCCAACAATAACAAGCTAGAAGGCTCTGGAACGGTGCTGGTATTTTTCAGTTTCACTGAGGTATCAATACGGAAATTAGATCCAACGGTATGACGCTCAGCAAAAAACAAGCTGAATGAATAATTATTACCTAGAGTCAAACCTAGTGTATCCAAGTCTACAGTTTGCGACAGAAGACCATGTACACCACCAAGATCAAACACCAACTGATTATTAATAAACACCCATACGTCATCGTCACCGGTAAAACTAAAAGTCTCACCACCTTGATAGGTAAACTCAGAATTCATACGGAAGGTGAAGTGATAGTTATGCGAGTAACCTTGGTTACCGCCTAATTGACCATCCAGCGGGAAGAATGAATTGCTTGAATAGCTGTATACATTGGGATTGGCGGTAAGAGTATTATCCAAGGTTAAGGTCAATGACTGCTCACCCAAATGGTTAGCACCTGTTGAATACCAATCAGAAAAATTAGCAGCATTCGTTAAAGCGGCACCACCATCAAATACCGGAGTACCATCGACACCTAGGGTATTTTTGACCAAACCAGTTTCAGAACCACAGCACCAGGCTTCAAAGTCTGGGTGTGCAGTACTCATATCGCGCAAAGTACCAGTTAAATCAATAGTGGCTGCCGAAGCACCCGCTGCAATCAGCAAACTGGCTGCCGCAAAAGTCATTTTTATAAACTGTTTCATGAATCATCCTTAGTAAATAAGATAAATAGTCAGTAATTGCGATAGGGTTCTCACAACTCGGAGTCCGACACCAAGCATTTTTTATACCAAAAAATAAAAGCTCAGATAATACAGGCCCTGTGCCCATGCTCAGTACGAACAAGAATATAAAAACGTAAAGAAAACCGACAAATATCAGCTGCCACCTCAGCGAGGCAGGTCATTACACGTACAAAAAACACTAGTGTCCACCAATCTTTAGGCTTAGCTCCTGCAGCTTCTCCCGCATAAGCTCGTCTACTTCGTACGGCTTAATGCCCGCAACAATATTACGCAATACTCGTATTTCATTTTGATCGATAACACCATCTTTCTCAGCTATTGCCATTATTTTGCCAAGCTCACCCGCATCTAATTTTCCATCATTGGAAAAACACCAAATAGAATGAAATGACATTTCTAAATAATCACGTGACTCGCTCATCAATACATCCTCGGTAAGGTTAAATTTCGGGGTTAATCGCTATAAATTGCTTCATAGCTTCTTTTTGCGGATGATGATAAAGCCACTGCTTAAAGGTATTGAGCGTAGCGAAATCATCGGCTCCCAATAATTTTTCATAGCGATCTTGCAATGCCAACTCCTGACGCGCCTTACGAATGTTGCGCTGCCATGCCTCAGTAAATATTTTTGGCAACTTGCCCTGTAAATCTAGCTGCTTTAATAATTGCCACTCACCTTTATCTAGCCAGGCTTCATCACAGCCAGCACAAAGGTCGAGCTTATGCTCAGAAGCGGCACCCATTTGATACTTAGTCATCAAGCGAGTGCATTTAGGACAGGCACGCACACCGGGCAATTCATCCGGCACCTCAGCCTTAGCGTCCGCCTGTACAAAAGCGGCGCCCATGTTGTCCAACCAATAGCGGTAGTTCATTAAAGACACCAAAGCGCCAGAGCACTCTGAACATACCGCCGCGATTAACCCAGGCTCTAGCTCCTTGGGCTCCAAATGACTTTGTTTACAGCTCACACACAACATAAAAACTCCTTAGTTTTTGCTTTCATGATTAGTCACTTTCAAACTCAAGCCACAGGCCATCAAACTCTTCAAGATAAGCAGCTACCAACAGAGGCTCATTGGTCACTAAAATATTTTCCTGATTATAGTCCGATGCTGAACGCGTCCAGTTAAAGCTACCGTTCACCAGCGTGTGACGATCAACAAGCGCGAATTTATGATGCATATGGGCACTAGAGCTGTCCGTACGCACGTTTAGACCTGCGGCAATAAGCGCCTCAACATCACTACCGGCATCATGAATTTTTTCGTCATCGGTAATAATACGCACGCTTACACCGCGCCTATGCGCAGCCATAATGGCATCAGACAAACGATTATCGGAAATAGTGAATACGCTAATATCCAGCGAACTACGGGCGCTCACGCAAAGATCCAGTAACTTACGCCTACAGTCATCACCAGGGCTGAAATGTGCTGAGTTAAGGCTCGCTGTGCCTGCAACACGGTGGCTGTCAATATTCTTTACTATTTTCTCCAGCCAAATAAGCGTCGCGACAGCACTATCCCCACCGAGCACGACCTGATCACGCGCCAATAAAAAAGCTTGATTACGCACATAGGCTATCTCATCGTTTTTTAATTGCGGTAATAACTCACGCAACTCTAACACTTCGGAATGACTCAATTTAAAATCTAACAGTGTCCCCACTAGCCACTCGCCAATATGTTGGTTTTGCATGTTTATTTTTCCCAAACGAATTACAACAATAAAATATTATTCATAGCGGAGCGATTCTATAGGGTCAAGGTTCGCAGCTTTGGCAGCGGG
>Ga0070748_1000590_pt1 | contig 17402 bp, 28 predicted proteins | sample VirMetDEL_Nov_12_FD_77015 | JGI IMG/M metagenome (GOLD analysis project Ga0070748, IMG submission 77015) | Aqueous microbial communities from the Delaware River and Bay under freshwater to marine salinity gradient to study organic matter... | ecosystem: Environmental > Aquatic > Marine > Coastal... | reverse complement strand
TAACTCTTTGCAAACAGAGCATTTTATTTGTGCATTCATTTTTTGAACCCTGGAGCGTCAATTACTCTTACAATCTTGTCCATCATATCTGTCATTATCTTAAAACGTGAAGTCTCACTGGCAAGGTTTGGTTGCTTATTTGCATATTCTTCTAATGTATCAACAATGGCCTGACCAACTATGGCTATCATTTTTTGTTTAGCGTTCATTATATATCCTCTCTATTTCTTTCCGGCATCGGGCAGCTTACCGCCTACGCCAACCTGGGTATCAATTTTCAAGCCTTTTGATGCCGGAATGTTTGCCGAGGATGGTTTCGCCAACCTTTCAATCAATCGTTTTGAACTCTTCATTGTATCCTCGGACATATAATCTTTATTTATCGCGAAGCACATCTTTGAACATTTCTTCGCTCATTATAAATACCCACTTTCCACGGTCTTGACGCACAGCAACAAGGTTTGCATTTTTAAACTCTAAGTAACTAGCTATCTTCTTGCGCCGTTTAACTTGCACATGTAGTTCTAGGTCATCACGCTTTGCTTTTATATCTATATCACTAGCAAGACCAAAAGCGCGACCATCACTACCCCATGAACGTTCAGCGTCAAAGCCAAGGTCAAGGAGCATGTCCTTAACCTCGACTTCACCACGATAGCCTTTTTTAGCTACGTTCAAAAGGGCAACTCTTCTTCTTCGTCATCTTGCGCTTTCTCTTCACCGGGTTCTAGCGGAGATCCATTGGTAAAAAGATTATCCGCATTGTAGCGAGCTTTCATATCCGCCCACTTTTTAGCAGCTTCATCATCGAGCGCCTTTTTAGGATTTGGAACGACTGTATATTGAGTCTCTAAGTCCTGACCACTACGTGTAATAGTAATGTCATAATCTTGCACCTCGCCCCATTCTTCATTATCAGATAATGCTTTTATCTGACTCAGGATAGTTTTTTGCTTAAGTTCTAGGAACTTTACTTCATTACCCATAGCAATAGTAAGAAACCAAAAATACTTTGCATCTTTTACGCCAGTTGGTATATCACCGGGTTTTTTAACGCGCATTGGTTTATTGCCATCTTCCGGCCACCATACGTATCCCGGTATTGGCGCATTTAGAATCCTCATTCTATTCTTACCTTGCTCTAACTTTTTCATAAATAGACCACTAGATTCGCTAGTTGGTATATCTAAATCACTTAAACTGTTAGCCATATTGCTACTCCTTTTGTTAACTTTGGTTTGTCTTCTGTTCTCTTTGTGGTGAAGAGTCAGGACCGGTGGCCTTGGCGTTAGCTGGGGCCACTTGCTGAATCTCATAACCACCTCTCTGTATCAAGCCAAATATCTGACTTAATAATTCTTCACTGGGTACTTTATGAAACCTAATTCCTATCTGTGCATCTTGCGGTTCATATGTAGAGGAGTAAACCTCTGCACGGTCTAGCATTGCACGTATTTTTCTTGCTACGGATATTTGTTCTGAATCTTTTGGTATGTGTATACGAAAGATCATGAGGCGGTATTTCGGTTATATTGAGAGGATAGAACCACGCTGTTAAGCGAACAAGAAGGTAACCGCCCCATGTTATTTAAACGTTGTGATGATGCGTTGCGTTTCATCTAAACTTTTTCTTGAAATTCTTTTTTCATTGCCAACGTATTTTAAGCGTAATGTTTCATTGCACTTATTTTCTTCTTTTAATTTGACTGCTTTATCAACACTTTTACGGCTCATACCTATATAATCAGCAGCTTGACCAATACTAAGCCAGCCTTGTGTTTGTGTAATTGGTTTATTCATTCCAGTTTATACTTTCTTCATCTACACCGAGAACCAATGCTATAGTATCTTTATGTCTATATTGAAAAGTTCGTTGGCCATTTAGCATCATAGTTAATAGCGCTGGACTAATGCCTACTAACCTACAAAGCTTGCGCTGTGACATGCCGTGTTTGCTTAACAAACCACGAAATGTAAATGCTTTATTTGTCGTTAATTGCTCCATTAGCGTAGTATTAACTTAAATGCATACTATTTCTTTTTACAAGATTTATTTTGGAATATTGTAGTATAAGGCGTAATATAATGACATCTTAGAGGATAAAATCATGACAACACAAAACTTTAAAACAGATTTACAAGTAGTAAAATTTTTAATAAAGCAAAGTGGTTCATCTACTTGGCAATTAGAAAAGCTTACTGGAATATCAAGACAAACGTTTGATCGCTGGAAAAAAGCAGATTCATTAGAGGTGCGAGGCACAACTATGCAAGACTTTGCTCAAAAGCTAGGCTATATGGTTAAACGTAATTATAACGGCATTGCCGTTTCACCACATAATAAAGAAGAAACCGGAGAACTAACAATGAATCAGCAAAATAGACTTATTGCGTATCAGGAAGCAGAAATACAGCAGTTAAAAGAGAGGGTGGAGCGACACAAGTCTACACCTATACAAGAATCAGTTTGGAGTAACCTAGATTATGACTTTGCATGTGAAGTTAAGCTTACTTTTAATCATTTTAGAATGGGTAGAACTATACTATCTATGACTAACAAAAAAGTACAGTCAAAAGTATTTGGTTATAGTATAATTGAATTAGAAAAGCTATGGAATATTGGAACGCATTATAACAACTCTACTAACCACCCTGTTGATACAATTATGCATAGCAACACTTTAAAAGATATAAGTAAACAAATTAAATCTTTACCAAATATATTTGAATCTTTAAAAAACATGATGGGCAATCACTATATACCGCAAACACTTACATATATTCGTAAAGACAAATCACTTATTAATGCAATAGCATATAATAAAGTTGACTGGAAAAATAAAACAGTTCAGGCTAAGGTAAAGTTTTTGCTAAATGAGTAATTAGTTCACACACATTTCACCACAATAAAAAAAACAGAGGACAAACACATGGCAAGCATGAAACATCAAAAAAAGAATTTATTTCGTGTATCATATAAACACCCGATTAAAGGCCATCGAAGTGATTATTATAAAAATAAAAAAGATGCGGTAATGGCATTAGCTCACTGGCAAAAGATAGAGTTACTTGTAAAGATGGAGCTAGATTGGGAAAGTGAAATGCATGAGGTTGAAAAGCCAATCACTGTGCAAGAAATTATTGACTTGCATAGAAATAATGTATTAGCCAATAAAGATAACATTAAAACGATCCGCACTTATAATACCATGTATAATAGTTTATTACGCGTATTTCCTGGTAACACCATTGTGCAAAACTTGAGAACGTTAACACGTGAGATAGACGGCGTTACAGTTGTCGGATGGCAGATATATAAAAGACATGAGGAGATTGTACGAGGTCGCAGTCGTAATGGCATTGACAGTTACATGAATGACATGATGATTATGTTTCGATGGGCGCATGACCAAGAATACATTTCAAAACCGGCAATGAAAAAAAGTGATAGATATAAGTTTGATGAAAAACCAGCGGTGCAATTCAAAACATGGTCCATTGGTGAAATTAGATCATTATTTCAGCACGATGGATTAAATCAATATCAGCGCGACTTACTCCTACTATATTCTTTGACTGGCTTACGTGCTAATGAGTTAGTTGGCTACAATCCATCTCAACAATATAAGGAGCTACATTGGAAGCATATAGATTTTGAGAACAAAACAATGCAGATACAACAAAAATCAAAACAACGCATTCGTGAAACAATAGATGTGCATGATGATGTTATTGCTATATTGCGTAAGTGGAAAAATCGCGGTTATGCTAGACCATTAGATTATTCTTATGAGACATTAAATCGCAAGATGCATGAGATAAATCAAATAACAGATATAGAGTTCACTTGCCACGACTTACGCAGAATGAAGTCACAAATAGCACGCAAGGAATATCATAATGTAGATGATGCTGCAAAAGCAATTGGTGACAAATCAACGCAAGTAGTCGTTAATCATTACGCAGGTGAAACAGTGGAAGAGCAACGCCAACGTAATAAAGGCATTGCTAACAAGCTCTATCAAATCGTTGGACAAAGCTAAATTTTGTGACAAGAATTTCTGTCACAATATGTCACAAAGAAATATGCCACAATATGCCATAATATGCCAAACAATGAAATTTAGCTTTATAGCAAAAAACCCCACTGAAAGTGAGGTTTCTCGACGTGTACCCGGGGCCGGACTCGAACCGGCACGGTATTGCTACCAACGGATTTTAAGTCCGCTTACGAGATTGTCGTGAAAGGCACTTTTTGTAACAATATATAACAAAAATCTATGAGGTTAGTTCTCTCATCACCACCTGACATGAGAAGATATCAGGCGCTACAGTCTTGAATGTCAGTGGGCGAACTAACCTTACATAATGTAGTGGTCCAGTAGGGTTGTTAGCGTTTATAATAGTGCCATCTTCGCAATAGATAAAAGGCAATCTATTTGTTACTGTATTACTAAATGTCTCAAGCTCTGCTTTATTTGCAGCAGTCATATGATCAAAGCTAATCGTAAATGTTTTATAATTATCATGCTTATCAATATAATATCTGTTTGCGCCATGCGCTTTTACTTCTTCTGAGCCAAACGTATGCTTTGTGATAACATTTGCAGTTGGGTTAATTGGTAATGATAATGTTTTACCAAAAAAGATTTCGGTAATACCATCTGCTGAACCGCCATCAGCAAAAACAATGCGATATCGAAAATCGCCACTAGACTGAGTTACAATGTTCCAACCTGGCGTAAGTGAGTCTACTTCAATGTTTGTGACATGGTTTGCCGTTCCGGTAGCATTATCACTTCTAAACATTCTAATATCTGTTGTAATTGTAGTTGTCGTATAGATAGCAACATAATCAACGGTGACTGCACTTCCAAAATCAAAACGAAGCGCATCTAAATCACCCCAACTTGTAATCGCTTTTGTAATGTCTTGATCTATAGCAAATGCTTCATTTGTTAGTGTGCCAGCATTTGTAAAAGTTTTATTGGCTATATGAGCCGTACCATCTTCTACGTTAATAGTTGATTGGTATGTGCCTGCACTATCATAAAATATTGTTGCTGCCATTATGGTGATTCTTTTAGTGTTATTGTGGTAGAATAAGTATTTGTAGCTATTTGATTAAACGTAAATGGTTTAGCAAGCCTAACAGTATGATACGTTGACTCATCATAGTATACGAATGTATATAAATTCTTATAATTAGTTTGAAGTAGCTCTAAGCTAGTTTTATTCGCTTCTGTTACTATTGGTATACTAATGGTCCATTCGCGCAGTTCTGTATCAATTTTATTTGAAAATTCTGTATTATTATATGTACTGCTAACAAATGAGTTAAAAGGTACTTGCGTTGTAATGCTATCGCCACCAATAGGCAAAACAAATTCAGTACCAAAAAATATCTCAGTAATGCCGTCTACTGCACCGGATATAGCGGCAACATGCCAATAGCGATTAGAGGCTTGAGTAAAACTTCTAATGTTCCATTTTGTTGTAAAATCGGCAGTAAAAGTATCTATATTAGTAACTTCTCCAGTTGATGCATCGTCATGATGGACTCCAATACTATCTGTTTCAGCAGCATTAAAAAACAAAGCAACAAAATCAATTGCCTTACTAGCACCAAAATCAAATTGTAATGCATCTCTAGTTACAGCTCCAGTTTCACTATTTGTAGTTCTGCTAAAATTCGTAATAACATCTGTAGTATTTCGATCAGTAGCCCTACTTTCATTTGTAATAGTACTAGCATCACTAAAAGTAAATACGCCATTTGGAGTTCCACCGCCACTTGTACCCTCAGAAAAAACACCATCATTAAGTGTTGCAGTGCTTGTACCTACATTATCAAAGTATAACTTATGTGCCATTAGCTTTTATATACTTCCATTGCTTTAATTTTTAACGAATTAACTGTTAACTGGGTATTGGTAATCCGAAAATAATAGTCGGTGTAGTCATCTCCACGAAAACGAAAATCTGCTGGTGGATCAGTAAAACGTACTATATCACCAATTTCTAATTTAAATAGAGCAGGGTCTAATAATTCGCAAGAGGCTAAAACGCGTGGATATTTAAATAGAGCAAGTAAATTAGTTGCATTTTTAGTGGCATTTACCCAGTCATTATTAACTGTCATCACATTATCATTATCGTCAAAGCCATAAGCTGTCTGTGCGTCAGTATCTTTTGCCTCTCCAGCCGTTAAGTATGCTCCTGATCCGACATGTTTATCATACTTAAAAAGCACTTTCCAAAGCATATCACTTGTTGAAAGTGTACTAAAGGATGGATTGCGATAGCTAGAAACAGTTAAGTCACTATCTACTGTTGGCGTTGAGCCACGGTTTTCTGCTTCTTCGATTAAGTAGTACAATTGGCCATCGCTAGGTCTAACATAGCTAATAAAACCACCCTCACGTTGAAGCTTTAATAATGCATCTTGGACTCTCATATTCTCACTATCAATTGTGCAACGTGTAATATTCGTATATTCACCATCTATTGCGGTTCTTGTAGTAGAATCAGCAGCGGCGTTTCCAAAGTTTGTGACCAAATTAGAATGAACATCGACTGGCGAACTTCCGCTAATATCTGTTAATCCATCTAAAGTCGCGCAATCAGTACCGGCATACAATATACTCGGTAAGTTTTGATCACGCGATAAAAATGTAGTTGTAGAATTTGGTATTTCAATAAAAGTCGTAAAATCTAAAAACATTTCATAAACATCAATTGTTTGCGCAGAAGAGGATGTAGACTGTATATAAAAACCCATTTGAACGCCGTCTAAATTGACACCACTTGAGTGGTCATTCCACTTTGATGTCACATCTAATTTAATTTCAGTAACAGTGCTTGTTGATAACTGCGCATTCCATCCATTTGAAGTCGTAATGTTTCGTTCATCACTTGCTAATATATCTGTGCCGTCTGCTGCATCTAACCAAGCGTTGGCAGCATTAGCAAGAGAGCATTGACCTCTAATAACTAACTTTACTGTGTGAATTGAACCCATTAACGTGCCGGCCATTACACCAAAGACACCACTAAGGTTACTAGAGCCTGCTGCTGCTGTGCATCTTTTGAAATCACTCGTATCCTCATTAATTGCATCTGCAATAGTGTTAAATGTCATATTTGCTGCATTAATATCAGCGTCTTGAGATTGTTCTTCGGGGTACATGCGGACTGACATTTTAAAATAATTTTTATTTGTTGCTGGGTCAGCGTCATTATCTACAATTAGTGTATTTGTTGAATATTTAGTTGTAGAGCTTGTTTGTGCCTCTTCAATGGGTACAAAGCGATCTATATCTGCCACATACATATGTGGTTGTCCACCGGTATCGTTTAAACCCTCATCGTAGTATAAACTATTCTTATCATGCGCAATAAACTTAATTGGTCTAAGTTTTTTATTTCTACATGTACCAGGACTGTTAAGACTTGATACGTTTACATCATATGCACCGTATGAGATAGAGCGAAACATTTGGCTACCAGGTCCAGGAGCTACGCCAACTTGACTCGTTAGTATCTTATTATCGCGCCACCCTGAATTATCTTCACATAAGATTGATATTTCTTGCGGTGTTACTTTTGATACTGACTTTATAACACCAGTAAATATTTTAAGGCATGTAGCTAATGAAGCTAATGTGCCATTCGTAGCATAATAAATTACGACTGCTTTATTAATGCGGTCACCAAACGATGCACTATACCCAGCATTAGCAATACGTAAAGTGATGGAGCTAGTAGAGGCAGAAAAGTTTTTGAAATCTAAATTGCTATTGACACCGGGTGCATTTAATAATCTACCATCATAAGCTTGCGATTCTACAGTAACATCTCTTGTACTAAGGTATAAAGTTGAGCTACCAGCAATTGTGAGTATGGGAAAAATGTCATTATTACGCTTGAGGCTATTCGTAAAATTTGCATGAGGAGATAAAGCCATGGTTTATGCGTTAGCTTCACGCCTTAATTCTTCTCTAATAGCAGGCAATACTTTAGTTCTGACATGATCTTCGTCACCAACCATATCTCCAGCAATGTTAATAGTTAAGCCACCACCGCCACCACCGCTATTCATACTTGCTAAGTTTTGTATACCAATTCTATCTACAGCGCTACGACGCATAACAAACTCACCAGCTTGCGCCATAATTGGAACATTATCTTGTCCTTGGACCATACCACCTGTTGCAAATCTCTGTATGCCATTATTTTGTATTAGTCCACCAGTATGAGCAAACAAACTAGCAAAAGCGCTTACTGCTGCGCCGCCAGCAGATGTAGTCTTGCCTAATGATAAGACAGCTCCTAATGTTTTTAGTAAAATTGCAAATTTCTTTTCAGCAGATAAACCTTCCTGACTTAAGGCACGTAGATTCAAACCAACCTGACTAAAAGCACTACCTAATTGTTGTGCAGACATAGCCATGTCTTTGCTTTGTGTAATATTAGTTTTTTGGATATTAAAACCTTCTTGAACGACACTTAAAAACTTACCTTCTTCAGCCGTTATGTTTTGAACACTCATTGCTAATTCGCCATTCTGCAAACTAACACCCTTTTGAAAAGTCAAGCGATCGCCAAATACTTGTGTTAATAATTTTTCTGAATCTAGTACTAATTGTGACACTTTTAACTGCTGGTCTGTTGCACCATTATTTTGCATATTAATTAGAAACAATTTATTCATTAATGATTCTTGAATTTTTTGAAGCTCAGTATTTTTTTCAAGAACCATGTTACTTTGACCTAAAGTGTTAATATACTGATTCATGCTCATGGTTGCATTTTGTATACCCTGAGTATTGGTATTTACAGCAGTTGTATTAGCTTGGAAAGCACCAGTGTATTCTAAAAGCTTACTAATAGCAAGTGCCAGTATGCCAACAGCACTAGCTTTTAGTGCTTTACTAAAATTTATAGTTGATAGCATAGCAGCAATAGCTTTAGCATTGTATAGGGTTAATGCAATACCTAAACCAGTAACATGTCTAGTAAAATCTATTATGGATTGTGTATTGATAGCTCTAAAGAATGCTTCTGTAGCCGTTACGGCTTTTAATAAAATTGGCGCTAATATATCACCAACGGTCGCTTGAAATCTAGTGACTGCGTCCATCATGTTACTAATAGCACCAGTCATGGTTTTCGACATGCGCTCACTACTACCCTCTATGCCTGATGCAGGATCTACTAAGGTTTTAAGTAATGCTTGTCTAAATTGAGGTAATGTCGTTTTAGATAAATCGTCTAAACCTTGCGTTGTCTTAATAATATTAAGTATTCCACGCTCTCGTAAAATATCTGCTGCACCTGCACCACCTGCAAAAGCACGACCTAAAGCATTCGCTGCTTCTGTTGCAGATGTACCCATAAACGCAGCAAGGTCAGTGACAGACCTTAATGTTGTCTCTGCATTCAAACCAAACGCCTGTAACTGCGCACCAGCATTTACCACATCGTCTAACATAAATGGTGTTGTGGCAGCTACTTCATTAAAAGCTTTAAATGCTCTTTCTGCATTCTCAACACCGCCAGTAAGACCTACTAATCTTGTTTTTACATCTTCAAATTGTCTAGAGGCATTAACAAAACTACCAATAGCTCGCGTAAAACCAACTGTCGCAAACGTAACCAGCAGCATGTTGTTTCGTAATGCACCAATTTGCCTACGAAGTCCAGCCGTTGCTTGACGCTGTTTTTCTGTAGCATTCTTAGCTTTTTTTGAGCCTTGCTCAATCTCTTTAAAGCCTTTTTTTGCTGCGGTAAAACCTTTAGTTCTTATTTCTATGATGAACTTGCTCATCTTGCTCCAATTTTATACATGCATTATACTCTTCATCTATAGCGGAAAAGATGACGAATCGCTCATAAACAGCATCGTCTATATGTGTTGCAATGGGTAGGTTAAAGCGCTTGATAGCCATAAACTCATCAAGCCACAACATTGTTTCAGGATCGCTAAAATATGCAATATCAGCGCAGTAAAGCAGATTAAAGTATAATTGCTGACCTGGAGTAAACTTTGCATCTTCATTCTCTTCCAGTATGCGCTTAATCTCATGCCACATCTCCTGTTCTGTATATTGTATTTTCCGTTTTAATGTTGGACTTTTTGCCTCATACGGAAATGTAAGCTCGCGTGTTTTAATTTTGTGATAATGAAACCACAGTGCTACACGAGCTTTTAATTCTTTTTTTTGTTTGGGGCCTTATACTCATTGTAGATATCCATTAGTACAATGTCTACCTCGTTATCATCTAAATGCCCTATAGACTTTTCTGCATCTGTAAATGCAAAATTCATTACCCAGTCTAATACTTTGTAGAATTTACTGTTATCGACTTTGCCCTCTGCGTCAACAGCAGCAATCTCTAAACGGTGCAATTCTCTTCTGTTCTTGAATGTTAAATCACGGCATTCAAATTCGCCATGTTTTGTTTTTATGGTCATACATACTCACTATTTGTATTAACCCAGGATTTAAGCGGCAGTACCGATGCTTACAACAGTGTTAGCTGTATCAGCTCCATCGTAGGTACATCTAAATGGAATAACAGTTTTCCAACCATCATCATCAAAATTTATTGAAGCAGTGTCAATAATTGCTTTTGGTGCTTGAATTTGAAACACGCCAGTGTCAAGATCAATTGCAACGACTGGTTCAGCAGTGTCAGCAAATGTAATAGCGGTTTTTGATTCAGCATCTCGCTTTACAGTTAAGCTACCAGTAGCCTCATAACCCCCAACAGAATAACCAAGTGGTTTAAACCCATTGCTTGCTATATCAAAACCAACGCGATTTACTTCTCTAGCAATGTTTAATTCAAAGCTATATAAAACTAAATCTTCAGCACTACCTGAATTAATCTCTGTTTTGGTTAAATCATGCATATTAAAGAAAGCTGTGTGATTCTTGTTTAATACATGAGTACCACCTGTAAACGTTTTTGCAGCTAGAACAGGCGCATATCCTGTGACAAACGTAGCAGAACCCATTACCATACCACCATCACTGCCAATATCACCAGCCAAGCTAAATGAAGTACACATACAACCTTTAAATTCGGTGTCTACACCGGAAGCTGCGGTTGAAGCAGGATCTGAGTCCTCAAAATGTATGGTCACCGGTACAATACTAGCTACGCCATCACTGTAGGTTGTAGCAGCAGGCATACTGCCTATTAATGCATTTGGTGTAGTGCCATCACCAAATAAGGCAAGGCAAATTCTATCTATTGCTTTATCACTTGCCATAAATGTCATTGAGATTTCATACATTCTATCATGTCTTTGCGCTCTAACCATATCATCACTTTGCGCTTGGCCACCATTTAAGCGGAACGGTGCTACACTAAGCGTGTGTGCAGCTACTTCCGAAAAGCTATAATCTGTTACTGGCATTTCAAGGGTTACGCCAGCAGCTAGTGTAGCCGTACCCAATGTTACTTCTGTGCCAATTGTAACTTTAGAATTTGTTTTAGTTTGAAATGTTGTGCTTTTAGCCATTACTTAGCCTCTTTTTTTGATTCTTTTAAACAGTCTTTTAACTTCTTAGGCAAAGGTATTAGTGCTTTTGGCACTTCTACTTCTAAGCCACTTTTTAATCTTAAATGTGTTGATGCGCTACCCAAGGCAAGAAAGTTGTCCTCATCAGGCAATGCAAAATATTCTTTTTTAGCTATATAGCTCATACTAACTCCAGTGTTGTACATGTAAAGGATAAAATACTGCGCAATAAATCTTCATTATCTTCATCTCGCTCATATTCTACACCGCTTACAATACCATTAAAAAACTTGTTTGTGCCAGACTCTGCATAATTCCTATTGTTATACAATAACCTCTTTAAGCGCTCTGCAATTTCACTAACTTGCTTAACACTATTTTTTGTATAATTCCCTGAAGACATTAGCTCATAGCTTATCTGGACTTCACAATTCCTTGTTTGCCCATCTGTAAGCGAATCTTCAAGTTCATCAGATACTAGCGTTATCAAAAAGCTTTGATTACCCTCATGGGCATTAAAATGAATCGGTATTGAGAACTCATCAGCAATAATGCTATATAAATTCTCAATGACACGATCATAAATGACATTTTCATACGAAATGGCCATCTATATTAACGGCGCTTCGATGACACGCTTTTGCGCTTTTTCATTTTACTTTTCTTTTTCTTTGGTGGTCTTCCACGCTTACTTCCATATGAACCTGGTCCTTTTGGCATAACTACTCCTTATCTATATATTTGTCCTGATTTAATTGTACCTACTGGTATCTCACTGCTTTGAAAAATAATTGCGAACTCATCAGACGAGGTGTAAACTCCTGCCTGAAAACGAATCTGTGCGCCATAAGCTAACTGCTGATAGTCACCACTCATCTGTTCAGCACTAACTACTTTATGCATTCTAATACCAGTATCATCTTTTACGTACACATCATACTTTACTGGACTTGCTGTACCTACGGCAAATGTGCCACCAGTACTAATAACCACCCTCACTTCGTCATAGTCAACTGAGGGCGGACCATTCAACTTAATATCTTCGATATATCCTGTTGTATTTGTATGAACACTTACTTCTTGTATAACGCCTTTTTCTGATGCGAATGAGGTTTCATTCGACATAACATATTCCCGGCGTTTAAGCTTATCTAAAAGACCGCTACCATCACCATTAATAGCTAGTGCTTCTATTGCATCTGCTTTTTCAGGGTCACTACTACGTACCAGGTCGGCGCAGGCGAGGATAGAATTAATTCTTACAATAATAAAATCATATGCGCGCTCACTTGCGCCTTGGTATGTAGAGTTTAATTTTTTATATATGGGTCTGTTTAAATAAGAGCGCATCATATCAGCTTGCTCTTTGCATACTGTTGTTTTTAGAGCATCCCAATCTTGACCTGACTCAAACACCGCGCTATTCAGTGCAGAGACACTAGAGGAACCAAGAAAGTAGAATAAAGAGTTACTAGCGCTTACATACTGTGCTTCATTATCAGCATTAGGTGTATCTGTCACCATAGACATCTCTGCGCTATCTTTAAATGCTTGCTCTACATAACCGCTATCTGCTAATTCGTATAAGTTAGATGTAGCAGTCGTTTTCCAATTGGGATTTAATACAACTTTGCGGTCATATCGATCAATATCACTAACGACGCTTTTTAAGTCGCTATGATTATTACAGAATGCTGAATATATACTGCTCATGCTACCGCCATATTATCTTGATTGGGAAGTAATGTGACATCTGGTATCTCTGCTGTTGCAATTAAAGCAAGGATAAGCGCAAGGGATTCACCCTGCGTATCGTAATCACTATGTATTTGTTTTTCTAATTCTTTTAACTGACACATTACTTCAATTATGTTTTCTATTTTTTGTATTTCATTATCCATATGCTTCTACTATCTTGATGAAATGGTCTACAGTGCCTTTGCCACGTGCAGTGTTATAGTACTGTTTCCATTGACGAGCTTGTTCTTTAATTGTTTTAGGCAATTTCTGAGGCACTCTGCGCCAGTGTAGTCTGCAAAAAGCTATTTGCGCTTTAACATTATAAGTTAATATCTTGCGCCAAGCATCTTCATTTGGACTAGTAAAAAAGCGCCAGTCTAACATACAAGCATTAGCGACTTCGCGCATAAGATCTTCTCTATAATTAAGATAGTTCTTACATATATCCACCGCATTGTGTGGCTCACACTGGAAAAAACCGCGAGCCACATTTGAACCACCAACCTGGTATAGATATTGATACTTTGATTCGACTAGGCCAGTATTGAAAACAAGCGAAACCGCTTCTTTACTATGCAAGCCTATATCATGCAAAGTCTCATCTATGAGGTTAATTAACTGGTCTTTATTTACCACCAGCAAGTCCGTATATAATATCAGTAATTAGGTCAGCTACGCCACGAAAAAACTCTTTTTCTCGGTCATCTTTGACAAATGGAATGTTAACGGCTTTATCCATTTTTTCTGCAAGCTCTTCTTCAAAGTCATCACTTTGTATCCATGAGAGCATCTCGCTTTTTACGCTATCGGCTTGTTGTTCTGCCATAGCGAGTAACATCTTTTTAATATCCATGCTATTTTCTTTCCTTTAGTATTTGTTTTATTTCTGCAATGTCTTCCATGATGACATCCAGCTTGTAGGTTAGCAAATTTCTATCTGACTCATATTGACGATTATCAACTTTGAGTTCTAATTCTTTTTTAATGCTGCTTATGTCTGATTTCATAAAACCAAATGCAAGCGTCATTGAGCCAATAAGCACAACAATAGTAACAACATTCTCTAGTGATATATTTGTATTCAACTTCATACTACCAATTTTTACACGACCAGTAACGAGCCGTTAATTTATCTTTAGCATTCGCGCAACCCATTCTCGCTCTAAAACTTTTGCGCCTTGCAGGATTGCTTTTTTTAATGCGCATATTAGGATCGCCAAAACGTACAAGTTTAATTTGACTTCCTGATTTAGCAAGTACTGCAAATTTCTTAGACTTACCGGGTGTTCGCTTTGGTTTATTATATGCACTAAATCGTTGTCCACGATATGTAATCATTTTGAGCCGCCATTGTTCTTACCTTGTAAGTAAGCAATGCTTTTACTCAAATCTTCTAAGTTCTCATCTTGCCTATCAAACTTGCGATCAATCTTGTCATTCATTGTTTCTTTGAATGCATTTACTGAATCAATTAGCTTAATAGATATGCTTTGCGTATTGGATAACTCTGCGCTCATTTTGCTTAAATCAGCACGAATTGACTCTAGGTCTTCGGTTTGGTCTTTCTGTGAGTTAACTAGGTTCATTAATAAATATCCAAATAAAATACAAATCATCCCAGCCGATCCAAGCTGTATATATAATTCCGCAATTTCGCTCATTTTTTTTCCTCACACTTCTTACAAACACCGTTAAAAGCTTCTTTTACTTTTGCACCACAATAAATGCATTTAAATGGTATCTGTGGCATTATTTACGCTTCTTTCTTCTTTTCTTTTTAGCCGATTGCTTGAACGCTAACGCTGTTGGAGCATTCTTTGAACGTGGACTGCGCATTCTTTCGTTGCTGCCACGTTTAATTCTTTTTCTTTTAGCGTGGATGTTTGCCCACAATCCAGCACGTTTTTTCTTTCTAGCCATTTTTTATTCTCCGCAACTCTCTGTTAATAAAATAATTATGATTAAAGTCATCTTCTGTTAGCTCTACTTTCGTTTCGGCTTTCCAAAAATGTTTAATGGATTTATATCTAGCGATTTTTTGTACCATGCTTCTATTTCTTTCATCTCAGCATCATGTATTGACTTGAGGTCTGCAACTCGTTGCTCAAGCTCTGCCACTCTTCTTGCAGTATCGTCAATTTTCTGTTTAACACTATATGCAGCGCCAAAAATTGATAGCAATAAAAAAGCAGAATTAAACATCCAGCGCAAATTGACACGAAAAGAAAGCGTATCTCCATCGGTAATTTCTCCAGTATACGACCTTGCACCTTTCTCACTCAATGCTTGAGGTCCACTCACTACCAGCCAGTGTACTCATTATCTGACTGTGTGAAAACTTGTCGTAAGAACTAAATACAGCAGGATCATTATCTGCATCATTGTCACAAGCAAACTTCAATAGTGCTTTAGAACTATCTCCATCATCTCCGTTATTCTTGCGTAATGTGTCTTTACTTGATTGTATTGCATTTTCTATTAACGCATTAGATACAGGAATAGCTGATAATAGCTCTGATTTGCTCATAGAGCTTGTATAATCATAACTGTAGCTATCCATCCATGCTTTTATTTCTGCGACTGTATTTGAGTCTGTAGGAGCATCTGCTGAATCAATATCAGCTACAGGCACAATTAAGTATGCCCTACTTGCCCATTTACCACTATAGTCATCTGACCATCTATTTGTTTCTTCACTCATAATTAATTCCTTTAAGGTGTTGTTGTAGTTCTATTTGTGTCTTGCTTTGCATACCCATTAGGTTCTGCGTTTGGTGGTGATTGTAAAGTTGTACCAGATACTGTTCCATGATTTGAGTTTCCACTTCTGTCATATATTGTAGAACTTGTATCTTCAACCCCACTTGTAGCATCTGAGTTACCAAATGCTAAATATGTTATTAAATTGTCACTAAAATCTGTATATAGATTAGAATGCCTACCATTATTGTATATGCTTAAAATTTCAGCATCTGTTAAAGATTTATTCCAAAGTGCTACTCCAGAAATATCTCCATCAAAAAACTCTGAGCGACTTGAACCACCTCTAGCTATAGAAATACTCTGATTATTTTGTAAAGACACATGACTTGAATTTGTAGTTGTAGTTTGAGGTTGTCCATTATAATATATTTGATATTTTGAGCCATCCCATACAAGTGCTAAATGTGTCCATGAATCATTTGGGAAACTTGCACTACCTGCATTTTCCCATACAGTTCTTGGAGTACCATTATAAATAGTTACTAATTCATCAGTATCTCCACTTGCAAATGCACCTATCCAAATAACACCAAAACCACTTGAAACAAAACTACCGATTGGTGCACTACCAGAACTTTTAGTAATTGTTGAAGTTGGTTTTACCCAAACTGAAAAAGATTTATAATCTTTATTTACTGCACTTGCTGTAACTATATCGTTTGTGCCATCAAAGCTACCAAACCCATAACCTGAATTAGCTCCTGTGAGAAAGGATTGATCTGGCAGAACTGAGGAATAGACTAAATCAGCAGAGTCTTGATTTGTCATAAGTCCTACATTTCCAGATACTTGCTTTATTGAAAAATTAGATACTGTAATGGATTTATTTGCCCCACCAGACCTAAAACCTATATACCTTGTAGCAGAGGCACTTGCTTTTAAATAAAATACTTGATTAGCACTTCCTAGAGAGGATTGAGCTAAATATGGAGTTGATGTTTGAGTATCAAGATGATTTGCAGAACTTAGACCTCGAAGTTGTACTGATGAATCTGTGTTTGAAGTTGTAAATGTAATTTTATAAAAAGCATTAGCTACAGCAGTAAATTCAGTCCTAAATGTTTCATTAGTTACATAAGTACCACTTGAGCCACTTGTAGCAGTAACACTATTAGCTGATGCATCATAACTAAAGCTGCCACTATAAGGTGGGTAACTACTTCCGTTACCATCATTTGTCCATCCATTAGTAAATAACTCCGCTCCAAGAACAGGCTCATTTACATCTATAATAGCAGGGAAAGTGTCACTTAGGTCTGATGATTGTAGGACTTCTTTAAAAGACATATCTGTTATATAGACAACATTACCAGAACCCATATCTACTTGTTGAAATATCATGCTTGCGTGTCTGCCACGAAAATAT
>Ga0070748_1000588_pt1 | contig 17428 bp, 16 predicted proteins | sample VirMetDEL_Nov_12_FD_77015 | JGI IMG/M metagenome (GOLD analysis project Ga0070748, IMG submission 77015) | Aqueous microbial communities from the Delaware River and Bay under freshwater to marine salinity gradient to study organic matter... | ecosystem: Environmental > Aquatic > Marine > Coastal... | reverse complement strand
TATTGTGTTATTCAAGCTTTTTGAACCGCTTTTTTTTACTTTTTTTTAAGTTTTATTTTAACTTATTGAAAATCTGTATTTTGCAATGGAAGTTTTTTTATGCTATTCTAATTTTTGAAGCTAACAACTTATATTTCTCATAAAATTGACACTTTACCCAACTAATATGCGATGATAACTCTTATATAAGAGTCACGAGTAGTCATTATTTAAACAATGATCGTCTTCACAAAATCATCTTTGTTTTAAACGACACCTTATCAATTAAAAAGACACTACTATATAGGTAGCATGATTATATAGGTAGCATGATTATCGTGAGCTCTAGCTAACAAATATAAAACACCTTTACTACATTATAAAGATCTAGTTTCCTAGTCGTTTTACCATTACAGTCAATTTAAAGAACCATTCCCCTAGCCCTGATAGCAGCGAAAATCCTAATGAGCCATGGTTTGGCGAAGTAGATTGTAGCGAATAGCAGGTTAAAGCTCCTAAATAAAAGAGAATTGAAAACAAAATTAGTCGAAGCGGATTGCTTTGACCGGAGAAATTTTAGTGATAATATAGGATGGTATTAGCAAGACTATAATACAAACGCCTACAGTAAGCAGATTTAATAATCCAATATATCCCCAATTAAGATAGACAGGTGCTTGATCTACATAATAATTTTCTGGATTGAGTTTTACGACACCAAACTGTTGCTGCACTAATAAAATCCCTACTCCAATTAAATTCCCCCAAAATAATCCTCGTAGTATTAAGTACGACGCATTGTAAAGAAATATTTTCCTTATGCTCCAATTGTTAGCCCCCAACGCTTTTAAAACACCTATCATTTGAGTGCGCTCAAGAATCAGAACCAATAATGCCACTACCATATTAATAGTCGCAACTAATATCATAACGACTAATATGACGATAATATTAAAATCAAAAAGCTGTAGCCATTCAAATATGTAACTGTATTTTTCAATTATTGTCTTTGTATCCAAGGTTGAACCTGTATGTTGGTATACTTCATCCCCCACCGATTTGATATTGTCAAAATCATCTACAAAGACCTCAAAAGCGCCAACTTCATCAGGACTCCATTTATTAATACGTTGCATGTGTCGGATATCCCCAATTATATAGGTTGCATCAAATTCTTGAAAACCTGAGTTAAAAATTCCGGTTATCTGGAATCGACGGATGTTAGGCAATTTATTTTGTCCTTCCTTCATGAAGAAAGTATTGAACTTATCGCCCACTTTTAAATGCAGTCTATTTGCTAAAAACTGAGAGATAACAACATTTTCATTTAGCCCTTTCGAAAAATCAGGCAGTGCTCCATCAACTATATATTCTTTAATATTATCCCATTTGTAATCATTCCCCACACCTTTAAATATAATCCCTTCAAAAGCAGCCTCAGTTCTAATAATGCCCGCTTTGCTAGCTATCGCTTGAATGTGATTTATACCTTCGACTGAATTGAATTTTGGGTAAAAATCCTGTTTTTTAGAGATAGGCACCAAAGTTACTTCCGATTGATTACTATCAAAATTTGAAATAATAATATGCCCATTAAACGCTGAAATTTTTTCACGTATTTTCTGTTGCAGTCCAATACCCGTTGCAACAGAAACAATCATCATAATCATTCCTATAGCAATAGCCGAAATGGCAATTTTTATAATCGGTGCAGAAATACTACTTTTATAATGTTTAGCAGTAATTAGCCTTTTAGCGATAAAGTATTCTAAATTCAATTTGATTGCGTTTCTGATTTGGATTCAAAAATACAGCTAAAACACGAATTACACTAATCGACAACTAATTATTCTACACTAGACTTCATGATACAATTTATAACAAAAACAGCCTGTTATCTCTGCTTACTTATGCTACTACTTGCGTGCTCAAGTACAGTAACTCGACAAACCGAACCCAGCACTAATTGGGAAAAAGACACTACCGCTTCATCTATCTATTCAAATGAGCATTTACTAAAATCAAAAACTAACTTGACCCGCTCAATTAAAACGGGTGCAGACAACTTTGAAAGCTACATTCCGCTTTTAAAAGATAAAAAAATTGGTGTCGTAACCAATCAAACAGGAATTGTTTTAGTTGAAGAGTCAACTATGGATAGGGCAAATAAAAAGAAACAGATTCATTTAGTGGACTTTTTAATAGACCAACAAATTAATATTCAAAAAATATTTGCTCCCGAACATGGCTTTAGAGGGACCGCTGACGCTGGCGAACATATTGTTGATAGTAAAGATTCTAAGACGGGACTTCCTATTATTTCTCTTTATGGTGATAACAAGAAACCAAAAGCGACACAGTTAAAAGGCATTGATATAATGGTTTTTGATTTGCAAGATGTAGGCGCTCGCTTTTACACCTATATTTCTTCTTTACATTACCTCATGGAAGCCTGTGCAGAGAACATTATTCCGTTAATCATTTTAGATCGACCCAATCCTAATGGCGCAATCATTGATGGGCCGATCCTCGAAAAAGAATTTAGCAGTTTTGTAGGAATGCATCCAGTACCGATATTGCACGGAATGACTATTGGGGAATATGCAAAAATGATTAACGGTGAAAAATGGTTGAAAAATGAAATACAGTGCAAACTAACAGTAATTCCATGCAGCTATTACAATCGAAACATGAATTATAGTTTACCTCAAAAGCCGTCTCCTAATTTACCCAACGACAAAGCCATAAATTTATATGCTAGCCTATGCCTATTTGAAGGCACAAATGTAAGTGTAGGTCGAGGCACTGAAAAACAATTTCAAATCTATGGTTCCCCTTACTTAACTAATGCTGAATTCATTTTTATTCCCCAACCTAATGTTGGCGCGCAAAATCCCGTTTATAATGGTATTAGTTGTTATGGCGAAGATTTATCAAATACTGATAAATTAAAACAGCTAGAATTGAAATGGCTAATAAAGGCATATCAGAACACTATTGACAAAACAACTTTCTTTAATCCTTTTTTCACCAAATTAGCTGGCACCAAGAAACTACAATTACAAATTGAAGCCGGGATGACAGAAGCAGCAATCAAATTAACTTGGCAGAAAGGAATAACGGATTTTAGAACAATGAGGGAAAAATACCTTATCTACTAAAATCATGGTACTAAAGACATTTATACTGGACTTTATAATGGTAATTTCTTTTTCATTTCTTCGACAATATTAAATGCTGCAGGACAAATTGCCACATTTTTTAAAGTCAAGTCAGTAATTTGCTGAAACTTCTTTCTATCTGTATGAGGGAATTCTCTACATGCTTTAGGTCGTACATCATATATCATACACTCATTTTCATTATCTAAAAAGGTACACGGTACTGATTGCAGCACATAATCTTGATCTTCATCAACACGTAAATACTGCGAGATAAACTGCTGTGGTTTTTGCTTTAAGTATTTTGAAACACGCTCGATATCTGCCAATGTAAAAAGAGGGCCAGTTGTTTTACAACAATTGGCGCATTTTAAGCAATCAGTTTTTTTAAACTGAGCGTCATGCACATCTTGCATTACATAATCTAAGTTTTTGGGCGTTTTCTTTTTAAGCTTATCGAAATACTTTTTATTTTCTATATGCTTATCTTTGGCTAGTTTTCCGAGTTCGTTTAAAGAAGGTTTCAAATGGTATAATTTTTTACAAAATTACCACTTTTAAAACAATGTTCTTGGATATATAAATGTTGAATTTCGAAACACCTATAATGAAAGACCTTTTTGGCCAAGCCATACTTGATTATCAAACTGATAATTCCCCTGTAGATCTAATTACTGAAACTAGCATTTCCGAAGAAGATGAAATGAGCGTTGCTTATTTATTTCGTAGTTATCAAGAGATGCCTACAATAGAACAAAAGGCCTTAGAATTAGCCATAGAAAGAGTTTTGGATATTGGCTGTGGAGCAGGAAGTCATAGTTTGTACTTACAAAATGAAAAAAAATTAGCAGTTACATCCATTGACATCTCTCCAAAAGCAATACAAGCTTGTTCATTAAGAGGATTAAAAGATGCTCGGATTCAAGACTTCATGACTTTAGAAAATGAGAAATACGACACTATCCTATTATTAATGAATGGAACGGGTATTTGTGGGAAATTAAAAAAACTACCAAATTTTCTTTTACAACTAAAGGCGCTGCTGAATCCGGGTGGCCAAATTTTAATTGACAGCTCAGATATTATCTATATGTTTGATGAAGATGAGGACGGGGGAAAATGGATTCCATCAGAAAACGATTATTATGGAGAAATCGTTTTTAATATTTCATACAAAGGACAAAAAGAAGCTCCATTAGATTGGTTGTACTTAGACTATAATACATTACAAAACGCCGCTTTCGCAAATGGATTACAACCAGAATTAGTACTAGAAGGAGAACATTTTGACTATTTAGCCAGACTTACAATTGAATAAAACACAGTTTAAACTAAACTATATGGAAAATTTACAGCTAGAAAGATTACGTTATCCAATAGGTAAATTTATAGCACCTAATGAGTACAGTAAAATGTATTTAGAACAACAAATAGCTGAAATTGCAACTTTCCCAGAAAAGCTAAAAAATGTAGTCAGTCATTTAACGGTGGAGCAATTAGATACAGCTTATCGCGAAGGAGGATGGACTGTTAGGCAGGTCATTCATCATTGTGCTGAAAGTCATATGAATTGCTACATCAGAATTAAATGGACGTTGACCGAAGATAAGCCTGTAATAAAATATTATCACGAAGATCTGTGGTCGGCTTTAGAAGACAGTTTAACGATGCCTATTGAACCTACTCTTTCTTTACTGGAAGGATTGCATTTTCGATTAGCGTATATCATGAAAAATTTGTCAGAAACAGATTTAGAAAAATCTTTTATTCATCCAGAACATGCTAATGAATTTAAGCTTAAAGAGATTATTGGAACTTATGCTTGGCATGGACAACACCATATAGCTCATATTACCGAATTAAAAACGAGAAACGGCTGGAGTTGATCTCTACTTCTACCATTAAATAAAAAAGCCAAACATAAAAAAATGTTTGGCTTTTTATGTTATTCCAATGTGCGTACTAAGGAATATTTAAATATTTATGTGTTTGTAGAGAAACCCTCCACTTAGGATTGTTCATTACGTAATCCACTATTAGCGGTGTCATCTCTTCTTTTTTACTCCATTCTGGCTGAAGAAACAGAATAGCATTGTCATTTACTTTGTCAGCTTGCTCTTCTGCAAAAATAAAATCGTGCTTATTATGGATTATTACTTTTAATTCATGTGCATTGTCATAAACAGTTTGAGTAGGCAATTTATTTTTCTTTGGAGAAAGACAAATCCAGTCCCAAGTTCCTGATAATGGATAAGCTCCAGAAGTTTCAATATGAACTTTTCTATTATTGTCTTTCAATTTTTGAGTTAACAAACTCATATCCCACATTAATGGCTCCCCTCCTGTTATTACGACAGTCTCGGCATATTTACTTGCATTTAAAACAATAAAATCGATTGCTGTTGGCGGATGTAGCTCTGCATTCCAGCTTTCTTTGACGTCACACCAATGGCAACCTACATCACAACCTCCAATTCTAATAAAATAGGCAGCTGTTCCTGTATGGTAGCCTTCTCCCTGAATGGTGTAAAACTCCTCCATTAAAGGCAACATCGCTCCTTTATTTACTTCTAATTGTATTTCTTTTGATAACATTTTTGTAATTTAAAGTGCAAAGATAGCTAATTAGAAAAGGACTTAAATAATAATCTGTAAATGCTTAAATAAAAACAGCTTGAAAAAGGATATATTACTAGGCATAAAAAAACCCGATAGTGTGAAACTATCGGGCTCTTAAAATTATATAGGGTAATTACTTAAGTAATTTAAGTGACTGTGTTGCGTAAGCGTTAGTCGGATCAATTGCTAAGGTTTTAGCAAAATACTCTTTAGCTTTAGCTTTGTCAAAATTTGCATATCCTGCAGCCATAGAATTATAACATTCAATTAACTTTGTTTGAACAGCTGGTTTAGCTAATTCTTCAGGACCTTTCTTAGTTACAAGATCAACATATTGTTGGTAGTACATGATCATTGCTTTATCATCTTCTAACAAACTATTTGTTCTAGCTCGTGAAAGATAAACATCTTGTGTATCAGGTGATGCTTTAATTACATTACCGTAAGCAATATCAGCTTTTTTAAGTGCAACTGTATCTTTAACGATTCCAGGCTTAGCATTATCAAAATAGATTGCATTACCTAAATAATAGTTATCATACAAGAAACCATTTGTATCAGGGTTTGAAGTTGCAATTTCTAATACTGCAGCAGCTTCTTTATAAAGTTTTTGCTCGTATAAGTTCTTCCCTACTTCACCTAATTCATTAGTAACTGAAACTTCCATCTCAACTGCCTTTTTGATATAACCAATAGCTTTTTCGAAAAGTACTGGATCTACCGAAGAACCATCAGCGCTAGTTCCTTTTTTAAGGTTTGATAAACCTAAGTATAAGTAGTCTAAGTTGATTACTTTATTTGATGGATTAGCAATATAATCTTCTAGAGATTTGATAGCTAATTCAACGTTATCATTTTGATATGCAGAATATCCTAAATAACGGTAAATACGTGGATTTACCTTATCTAATTCTTTCATTTTATTAGCTTCAACTTCTAACGCTTTGTAATCTTTAGCTAAAATTAAAAAGTCAGCATGACGCATACGTGAAGCCAAAGAATAATCTGTTAAAGTCATATACTTCTCGTAATACCCTAATGCTTGTTTTAGATACTGATCTTGTCTACCAGGTACATTTAATGCCCATAAGTAATAAGTTTCAGCAAGCTCACGATAAAGTGGTCCGTAGTTTGGATTAGTAGCCAACACTTCATTGTATGCATTAACTGCTTCAGTGTAAGCCTTAGCTCCTTTTAACAAAATTCCTAATTGCACTTTAGCTCTAATTAAACTATTATCTGCTTGAAAAGCATTACGATATGCAGAGTACGCTTCGTTTTGATTTTTATCGCCATAATACGCATCTCCAAAAGCTAAAAGAACTTGTGGTTCTTGTCCATTTTTCTCTTTAGCTAAATTTAAAGTAGCAATGGCACTTTTAAAGTCAGGCTTATTAGAATTCATATATGCTCTTGCAACATATACATATTCTTCAAAATCTTTTCTTCTCATTTCTTTGATTGCTAAATCAAATTTTGCTTTAGCTTCAGAAACTTTAGAATTATCAAGATCTAATTGCCCAAGTCCGATATAATTGAAATGCGCATCGTTTTTAGCAGTTAATCCACTTTGATAAGACATTTTTGCTGAATCAGCAATATTTTGATAAAGGTAAACATTTCCTAAAAGGAAAAATGCTTTACCTTCAGACGGGTCTGATTTAACAATTGATTTCAAAGTTACCTTCGCATCTTGGTATTTTTCGGCGTCAATTTCTTTTTTAGCTTGATCAATGTTTTGAGCATAACTTACCGTCATTCCGGCCAAAAAGGCAACTCCTAGAATTTTAAATTTGTTCATTTTAACTTTATTTGATTTATTCTTATTCATTTTCATTATCTTTTTGTGAGTCGTTTCTAATAATAATTTTTCTTCCCGGTGTCCTTACAGGATACAAACCTGATTTTAAAATTATCCGTTGTCCAATATCTCCAGCAACAAAAGAAGCAAAGCCCATTCCAAGCCCAGAGTATCCCTGACAATTTATTATATACAAATCACGTGCCAAAGGATAAGTCTCTTCGGCAATATTGTTTTGTGTAGGGGTAATATACGTATCAGATTTAAGCCCTTTTACACTAAGTACATTCACTTTATTCACATTATCTATAGCACTAGGTGATGGTTGATACAACCAGTTTAACCCGACTACTCCAATCATCCCATCATTTTCGGCAACGAATTTAATAACCTCTTCATTTACCTTAAAAGAAAACACGTTATTTTTAGGCAATTCTTGTAACCCAGCTAACTCATTCATATAGCGCACAGTACTAGAATTAGGATTATCAAACACTAAACCTTTAATTTTAGTATTCGTTTTACCTTGCATAAAGTTAACTATATCTTGTAACGCAATCAGGGTGTCATTATTACTTTTATTTGAAATAAAAGCAATAGCATCAGTACCGATTTTAGTTATTTTAGGAACAATTTTTTTATTTTGAAAATTCTTAATTTCATTTTCGTTCAAGGTACGAGATAAAATAGCGATACCTGAGGTGTCATTTAAAAAAGATTGAATAATTTCTTTTTCAGATTTACTCACTACATCTATTTTAGCATCATATTTACTTTCAAAAACAGCAACTTGATCCTCAATAATAGGTTTAAATGTTTCATCAACAAGTATAGTTGTACTTCCCTTTAAGATTGTTTCTTTATTTGAATCAGCTTTTTTACATGCAGTAAAAAAAACCAGTCCTACAAAGAAAACGATTAAAATAGTTCTACCGAAATTTTTCATGATTTAATCTTTACCATCATTAATAATACGCATAAATCTAATCAAGGCATATACGATAAGTAGTACTCCAAAAGCTATCCTATATGTTTGAGGCATAACTAAAGGAAAATTTTTCATAAATATAATAAATAATCCCAGGACTAAATAAAGTACAAAAAACAAAATTCCTATAACGAGAAGAAATCGCTCTTTTGGCGATTTCTTCTGAATATTTCTATTAAATTGATCCAACATTAATCTGCAGTTTGAATAGTAATAGGTAGAGAGTAAAGTACCCTTACCGGTTTTCCATTTTGAACTCCAGGATTCCATCTTGGACATTTTTGTAAAACTCTAATAGCTTCTTTTCCTGTTCCGTAACCAATGTCTCTTAAGACTTTGATATCTGTTAATGAACCATCTTTTTCAACTACAAAAGTAACATAAACTTTTCCTTTAAGCCCTTCTTCTTCTGGTGCACGGTAATTTTTAGCAACGTAAGTGTAAAATTTATCCATACCCCCTGGGAATTCAGGTTTCACTTCAATACCTGCAGTATTGTAAATTTGGTTATCATCAGCTTCCACAACTTTAGCAGGACCATTTCCAACAGGAGCAACAGTTAAAACTGCATCAGGATCTCCTTTAATAGTCTCAGCACCAATTTTTTTCTCCTTGATCTCAACGATCTTAGGTGGTTCTTCAGTAACCTCTTCTGCCTTAGCCACAACAGGCTTCACAAACTTCACTTGGTCCACTTTTGGTGGAGGTGGAGGTGGTGGTGGCACGTTTAATTTTGGCTTTTCTTTCTTAGGCGGTAATTTTATTGCAGTGATTTTTACATCTCTAACAACATCATCATCTTCAGACTTAGGAAAAAAGTCAGCTATAAGAGGAGCACTTACGGCTACACTAAAAATAATAGCACCAATAATAAGCGCTTTTATTGTAGTACCTCTATTAGACTTTCTTAATTCGTAAGCTCCGTAAGTTTTATTACGACCTTCGAAAACAATATCAAGCCATTGGTTTTTTAATATATCTAATTTCATTTTTCTTAATTATTAGGTTATTAAGAAAACAAGATTGCTCTTATTTTCCTTCTAACAATTTTTGTTCCTCAGGCGAAAAATCGTTAACGATTGTATAAGTAGGTACATCAGAAATAACCATTTCATCAAGAATATCAATCATGTTTTTATAACTTGATTTTTTACTTGGTTTAATAATTACAATCATTCCTTTTTCCTTATTACCTGTATATTCAAGTACAGTCTTTTTTCTAGAAAGTATTTCTTTACGAATACCATCTTTACCATATCCCATATCCTTAGGTCCAGCAATTGGATTATTCAATAAACCCATATAATAAACTAGCTTATTGTTTTCCCCTAACATTAAAGTCATGGTACGATTTTCATCAACCTTCATATCAACATTATCTTTAACAGGATCTTTATCTGGCAATCCCAAACTCATCGATTGAGGTTTTGACAACGTTGTGGTAAGCATAAAGAACGTAATCAATAAGAAGGCTAAATCCACCATAGCAGTTAAATCTACTTTTGAATTTTGTTTTTTACTCCTTACTTTTCCACCTTTTCCGCCTCCACCGTCGCCGGTATTTAATTCAGCCATTTTAGTGTCTTTTTATTAATTAAAATTCTTTTCCTCTTAAGCCAGTAATCAAGCTAAAGCTATTGATTTTTTGTTCTTGACAAATATCCATAACTTTTCGAATTTCACTATATTGCTCTTTAGCATCACCTTTAATAGCAATTTGCAATTCTTTATCATTAACTTCGATATTTGCAATTCTTGCATTATAGATCCACTCCTTCAATTGATTATCTGTAGAGTCCATAGGAATTCCCATTTGACCTGCTTTATTTCTATCAGAAGCTTTCATATCAATAATTTGCTTAAGATTTAAAATTGGAACTCCAAAACCATCCATTAAAGCAAATTTTTCTTTCTCTTCATCTGTAAAAGCAACATCATACTTATCACCCATAAGCTCAAGTGTTCTTTTACGAACCTCTCTACCTTTTAAATCAAAGAATACCTTTCCTTTACCTACTGTCATAGTAGCTATATCCGTTTCAGGCATTTTAATTTTTACTGTAGAAGCAGGAGTATCAACAGGCAATGCCTCTGGTACTTTAGCTGTAGCGGTCAAAATAAAGAACGTAAGCAAAAGGAATGCAACATCACACATAGCCGTCATGTCTATGGATGTCGATTTTTTTGACATTTTTAGTTTCGCCATTATCTTTTATATATTGTATCTGATGCTACCGCATCAAAAAATTATTTATTGTTTTAAACTTCCTCTGAATCTTCTGTAAGTGTTAACGATAGTAACACCAGCCTCATCGATAGAGTAAGTTAAATCATCAATTTTAGATGTAAAGAAGTTGTAAGAAATAATAGCCAATACAGAAGTAGAAATACCTGTAGCAGTATTAATAAGTGCCTCAGAAATACCATTTGCAAGAGCAGCTTGATCAGGAGTACCAGCAGAAGCTAATGCACCAAACGCTTTAATCATACCTGTAACCGTTCCTAATAAACCAGCTAATGTTCCTAAAGAAACTAAAGATGAGATAATAGTCATGTTTTTTTCTAACATTGGCATCTCAAGAGATGTAGCTTCTTCAATTTCTTTGTGAATTGTTTCTGAAGCTTCTTCACTATTGAATCCTTCTTTTTTAACGTCTTGGTATTTTACTAAAGCAGATTTGATTGCATTTGCAACAGAACCTTGTTGTTTGTCACAAGCAGCGATTGCAGCATCAATGTTTCCTTCTTTAATATCCGCTTGTACTTTTTTCATGAATGTATCTAAGTTACCTTTTCCAGCAGCTTTAGTAATTACGAAATATCTTTCGATAGAGAATACAACAGTCATTAATAATAATCCCATCAAAACTGGTACAATTGGACCTCCTTTGTAAACCATTGCCAAGTAATTTCCTGGGATTGGGTGACCTGTATTTACACCGCCTTCAAAGTTAGCTCCATTACCCATTATAAAATTCCATATCAACCATCCAACAAATACACATGCCACAATAATGATACCTGAAACCATTCCTCCACCGTTTGAACTGCTTTCTTTTTTAACGTTTGCCATTTTTTTTAATTTTAATAGTTTTAAATAATTTATTTTTAGTTATAATAAACTTGTAGTCCCGCAAATTTATATGTTTAGTTGAAATAAAAAAACTTTTTTTTATTTTATTCGAAATAATTTTAATCAAAAAAAAAATAAAAAAATTGAATATTTCAATTTTCATCAATATGATTAATAATTTTCACTCTTTTTAAAAAAATAAGCTACAATTTTATGAATAAACACTACAATAATCTAATAAAATCGCTTAGGGAGTAAAAAAAAGTTTTTTAAACTATTGTCATTAAAAAAGGAATTAAATTGCACTAAACTCTAAAATTACTAAGTTTCAAAAAATAATAATATATTGCATGTAATTTAAAACTTGAGCGATATCATGAACAATAAAGAGGAATTCACTAAACACATTATTGAGGGATATACCTCCAAAGGAGATAGTATAACATTAGGTGGTGCTATTCTAGATGGCGAAGCGTTAGCAGATACTTTTGTTAAAATACCTTTAAAAACCTTAAATAGGCACGGTTTAATTGCTGGTGCTACTGGTACAGGAAAAACAAAAACTATTCAAGTATTTTCTGAACAGTTATCCTCTTTTGGTATTCCTGTATTAATGATGGATATAAAGGGAGATTTTAGCGGTATTGCTAAAGAAGGTGAAGAGAAATCTTTTATAACAGAACGCCATGCTAAAATCAACCTACCTTATAATATAGCGAAATTCCCAGTGGAATTATTGACTTTGTCTGAGCAAAACGGGGTTCGTTTAAGAGCTACAGTTTCTGAATTTGGACCCGTTTTATTCTCAAGAATATTAGACTTAAATGATACTCAATCAGGTGTGGTTTCTATAATTTTTAAATATTGTGATGATAATAAAATGCCTTTATTAGACTTAAAAGACATTAAAAAAGTCATTAATTATATTACTGAGGAAGGTAAAGAGGAAATCACAAAAAGTTACGGCAAAATAGCTACGTCTACTACAGGAACTATTCTTCGAAAAATTATCGAGTTAGAACAACAAGGTGGCGATTTATTTTTTGGAGAAATGTCATTTGATATCGAAGATTTAATGCGTATTGATGAAAACGGAAAAGGTTATGTAAATATCCTTAGACTAACTGATATTCAGGACAAACCTAAACTCTTCTCAACTTTCATGCTTAGTATGTTAGCAGAGATTTATCAGCAAATGCCAGAAAAAGGAGACTCAGAACAACCTGAACTAGTTATATTTATCGATGAAGCTCATTTGATATTCAATGAAGCCAGTAAAGCTTTGTTAGAGCAAATAGAAACTATTGTCAAATTGATTCGTTCTAAGGGTGTGGGAATTTACTTTGTTACTCAAAACCCTATGGATGTTCCTAGCGGCGTTTTGGCGCAATTAGGTTTAAAAATACAACATGCTTTAAGAGCATTTACTGCTAATGATCGTAAATCAATCAAACAAACCGCAGACAACTACCCCACTTCAATATATTACAATACGAGCGAAATTTTAACCAGTTTAGGTATTGGGGAAGCATTAGTAACAGCTTTAAACGAGAAAGGAATCCCAACTCCACTGGTAGCTACAATGCTAAGAGCACCCATGAGTAGAATGGATATTTTAAGTGAAAATGAAATTCAGGAAATCAATAAAAACTCTAAGCTCGTTAAGAAATATAGTGAGCTTATTGACCGAGAAAGCGCTTATGAAATGCTTAATAAGAAAATTGCGGTGATTGAAAAGGAAGAAGCTGAAGAAGCGCAAAAAGATGCAGATGAAAAAGTATCAAAAACTAGAACTACTCAAACAACTGCTACTACAAGTGCAGTAACCAAATCAGTTATTAAGGTATTAACCAGCGCCACCTTTATAAGAGGTGTATTTGGTGTACTAACAAAGATTTTTAAAAAATAAAAAGATTACAATTCTCACAAAGCCCATAAGCACTTTAAAATAATGAAAAAATATTTTGTACAAAACGCTCCTTTTGTGGTTCCCACTACTGACGGAAAATTAATTGAAGAACACCATGGGTTAGCCTCTACAGCAAATCCTGAAATTTCCATTGCTCATATGGTCGCTCCGCCAAAATGGAGTGAACCTTTTCAAACTCCAGAATTTGAAGAATACACCTATATTATTAAAGGTAAAAAACAATTCATTATTGAAGGTGAGACAATAATATTAGAAGCAGGACAATCGATTAAGATAGAAAAAAATACTCGTGTACAATACTCTAATCCATTTGACGAAGCATGCGAGTATATTGCAATTTGCAAACCAGCATTTGATTTCAACAAAGTTCATCGCGAGGAGTAAATACACAAGAATTAATATACAAGAAAAAAACCAACCTGATTTAAAAATTAAGTTGGTTTTTTTATGTTTTTAGAAGTCTTTTAAACTAGTTCAATAAATGTAAGATTTTGTCTTCTACTTCCTTACTATCCCAAATATTCTCAATGTTTTCAGTTTTTAGAACTTTTTGCATTATTTCATTTTGCCTATCTCCAATTGCCAGAGCCTCACTATATGGTCTATCACTAAAAGTTACTCTACTATACAAGGGAATCCATTTATCAGGATGTTTCTCTGAGAATAATTTTTCGATTTTCTTTTGCAATAAAAATTTGTCATCTGCAGTCTTTGAACTCATTTCCATGAAATTTCTATAAGACAACTCCGCTATTGCATCAGCATTAGGTTTACGAGAATCTTGGTATTCTGAAAAAATGGTCTTCCAGTCATCACCGTGTTTCTCTATCATTTCATATAAAACAGAAATATCTTCAAAGCCAGCATTCATTCCTTGACCATAAAAAGGAACGATAGCATGACAGGCATCACCTATTAAAGCTACTTTATCCTCATAAGTCCAAGGAAAGCATTTCATAGTAACAAGTGTACTTGTAGGGTTCTTGAAGAAATCTTCGGTTAAATTAGGGATCACATCTATAGAGTCGGGAAAATTTGTTTCAAAAAAAGCGGTCACATCTTTTACCTCTTTCAAAGAATCAAAAGAGTTTTCTCCTTCAAAAGGCATAAATAAAGTACAGGTAAAACTACCATCAAGATTAGGAAGCGCAATCAACATATATTCGCCACGAGGCCAAATATGGAAAGAGTTTGGATCTAATTTATGAGATCCATCCCCATTGGCTGGAATATTTAATTCTTTATAACCAATATTTAAAAATTCTTGTGAGTAGTTAAACATACTTTGACGTTGCATGCGGTGTCTAATTCTGGAAAAAGCACCATCTGCACCAAAAACCATATCGTATTTCTTTTCCTCCCAGACTCCTCTCTCTGTTTCTCCAGCATGTAAGGTTGCTTCCTTAAGTGTTACATCCCAGATTTTTTGATCAAAGAAAAATTCGGCACCAGCATCTTCAGCAAGATCAATCATTTTTCGGTTTAAAATCCCTCTAGAAATCGAGTAAATTGCTTCACCTTCTTGTCCGTAGGACTGGAAATTTAATTTATCTACTAAATGGATTGCCCGCTTGTCCATGGGAATCGCGATTTCACGAACAGCATCCCCAACCCCTACTCCGTCAAGAGCTTTCCACCCACGATTAGACATGGCTAGATTTATCGAGCGGCCAGAAAAGGTAATTTTACGTATATCTGGGCTTCTATCATAAACGTGAACAATATGTCCTGCTTTTTTTAGATAAATAGCCAGCAACGAGCCAACCAATCCAGAACCTACAACAGCAATTTTAAGTGGAGTTTGCATCAAAAAAATTCTAATTATAAGTCCGTAAAAATAAGTATATAATCCAAAGCACGTATTAAAAATAACATAAACTTTTATTTACCCAATGTAAAAGAATACTTTGGGCGTGCCCTGCGCAAAAAAGCTTCGGTCGGGTTTTACGCTGCAATCTTTTTTTCGTTCCTCAAAAAAGGATTTCCGCTACACCCCCTCACGCAAAAAACAGATAAAATACTACTGAAGCATTTACATAATAAAACAAGTGCAAATCGTTATTTTGCGATAAACAATAATTTAGTTGATGTCTTTATAATTTCTTCTTTATTCATTTTCATTTTCCTAAATTTACCTTGATTGTATAACAAGGCTTGGTCATCATAATGCTTGCTAAATGGATTACCAGATTGTCCCGTAGGTAGAATGCTCCAACTATTTTCTACATCTGAAAAGTCTACAATCCTTCTGGTTGAAGGACCTCCTGTGACTACATACTCTTTAGCATCAGTGTAATGAAACATCTGATTATTGATAACTTCATTTGAACCTGAAACCTCAAAGGGACCTACATTAAAAATTTGGCTTAAAGCCTTAACTTTACCTAGTGGATGTTCATATTTAACTTTGTGTACTTTATTCCACGTCCAGGATGAAACAGAATTTCCCAATTGCTTTTCTAGAGCACTTAAAGCTTGTTTGAAAGCTATTGAGATAATATCCTTTCTCGTTTCTATTTTATTTTTTGTTTTGATATTATCCCACCACACTGAATTTTCATTTTCGATTAGGTTTGCGATTACTTGTTTCATAACATGTGTGCTTAAAAACTGCTCAAAACCCGCGGATCCTAGCTCGTCTTCAAAGGTGTTTTTTAAATAAAAGTAAATCCATTTATTATAGATCGTAGGCGCAATATCCGTTAGTTCATTTGTTCCTTTCCAGGATTTTAAGTGGGCTAGTGCTTGCTCTTCATTTTTCGAAAGGGTACTAATTGCTAGATTGTGAATTAAATTAGCAGTCACCGTTGTCGCCACAGAAGAGGTGTTATCAGTAATCATTTTTGAAACAGCTTCTTTGTTCCAATTGGATTTTGCATCTAGTAATTCTGTAATTCGTTTGGCACGATCTTCCGGAAGATAATAACCAGGATACAAAAATCCATCGATTGCTTGTGGTTGGTTATTTGCTGAATAAACGTAATTCCAATCAGGATTTACAGCCGAAGGGTTTTTGGAGAAATCCAAATACTCCTGAATATCATCATTCCCTGACGCACCGTCTAAGATAAAATTTGGGTTTACTGTGTCTTTATGTTTATACAGTTTTCCTGTAGCCCACCAAGCCACATTTCCTTTAGCATCACCATACATTACATTTAGTCCAGGTGCTGCGATTAGTGAAACTCCTCTCTGAAAATCAGCAATGGTTTTAGAATGAGATAAGGTATACACTGCATCCAAGATTTGGATGGGATGTTGTGTGTAAATCCAAGACATTGCCACAGGCTCTTTAGTATGCAATCCTGAAATTAGATCATTCATTATGGGTCCGTGACGACTAATTTTTACATTCATAACAACATCCGTACTGTCTTTGACTTTGATTGTTTTTACTCTAGTTTCATAATTCGCAAAACCCTTTGGTGTTTTATATTGATTTTTATTCTCAGGATTATTTTCTTCATGATAAAGGTCAACATCATCATTTTCAAACATCGTTAATCCATAAGCATAATCACGGTTATGACCTAATAAGGGATATGGCGTACCCGCTAGATAACAGCCATACAACTCAAATTCAGGTGTCACAATATGAGCTTCATACCAAGTCCCAGGTTGGGAGAATCCAATATGTGGATCATTGGCAAAAATCACAGAACCGCTAGCTGTTTTCTTACCTCCAATAACCCAACTATTACTTCCTATAAATGGTGGAATAAGTGATCGATCTAACAACGCTGCTACCGACTTAGATATGGCAGCATATTCTTTAGTATGGTTCTTTGCATTTTTAATTTTCAAAGTATTAAATGCGCCATCAAGACCTAAATCTTTTAGATATTCTACTCCGTATTTATTGCGTATATCGGTCATC
>Ga0070748_1000587_pt1 | contig 17481 bp, 9 predicted proteins | sample VirMetDEL_Nov_12_FD_77015 | JGI IMG/M metagenome (GOLD analysis project Ga0070748, IMG submission 77015) | Aqueous microbial communities from the Delaware River and Bay under freshwater to marine salinity gradient to study organic matter... | ecosystem: Environmental > Aquatic > Marine > Coastal ... | reverse complement strand
TTTATATAAAAAATTGATTCTTACAGCTACTTTAAGGTCAGATGGTTCAACAAAATTAGGTGTAAACAACAAATATGATTATTTCCCTTCAGTAGGTATTGCATATAAAGTGATCGATAGTAAAGAGGGGTTAGTAAATGATTTCAAAATAAGAGGTAATTATGGTATTACTGGAAATCAAGAATTTGCACCAAATTCTGCTATTGCAAGAGCATCTTACGGTAATAATGGTTCTTTGAATTTAGACAGTAATTCAAATGCTGATTTAAGATGGGAAACAACAAAATCTTATGGTATTGGAGCTGATTTTGAATTTCTTAATAATCGTTTAACAGGTTCTGTTGATTATTTTCAAAGAGATACTAAAGATTTAATTTTCCCCGTGCCAGCTGCAGCTACACAACCAGGCCCTCCTTCTCCTCGTTTCAAAAACTTACCAGGAAACTTAATCAATAAAGGAGTTGAGGTTGCATTAAGTTATAAAATAATTAATAACGAGAATTTGAGCTGGGATATTTCAGGTAATGCATCTTTCTTGAAAAATGAGATGACAAACTTTGCAGGATTCATTTCTACAGGTGGATTAAACGGTCAAGGACTTTCGGGTGCTTATGCACAAGTGATTACTAATGACAATCCTATTTATTCCTATTATATGTACGAGTGGAGGGGTTACGACGCTGGTGGTAATTCAATATATGCAGATGCTGCAGGTAATGACACTGGATTAGGAACTGCTGCTAAGAAATTGCTAGACAAACAACCTTTACCAAAGATCAATGTAGGTTTCTCTACAGGTTTGAACTATAAAGGTTTTGATGCCAGCGCTTCCTTCTATGGTGCTTTTGGACATTATGTGTATAATAACACCACAAACGCTTACTTCTTTAAGGGAGCATTCCTTGGGGGTAGAAATGTAACGCAAGAAGTTGCTTCTTCTCCACAAGCTCCAGGTGATCCTAATTCACCTTCTACAAAATATTTAGAAAAAGGAGATTTCCTAAGAATGGGTAACCTAACATTTGGATACACTTTTCAGGGAGATTATTTAGAAAGAATCAGAGCTAAATAAGCAAGATTTTTTGTAAATGCATCTAATCTATTTATAATTACAGGATATACAGAAACAGATCCAGATGTGGATACTGACAAATCTTTGAATGGTGTGCCTTCCGCTGGTATAGAGTATTTATCTTATCCAAGAGACAAAAGTGTATCTGTCGGACTTAACGTAACCTTTTAATTTAAAAACGATGAAAAGAATTAATATAATAAAAAGCATCTTATTTGCCAGTACCGTTGTAATGGGCGTAAGTTGTACAAATCTAGATGAAGAAGTATTAGACGGTGTAGTTGTTTCTAATACAGATGGAGGCACAGTAAATACAAGCTCATTATTAACGAGTGCATACGAAGGTTTAAGGGGGTTTCAAACACAGGGACAAATGTTTGCCCTAGATGAAATGTCAACTGATGCTTTAGTAGGACCTACTCGTGGGGGTGACTGGGATGATAATGCAACTTGGAGACAAATACATGTTCATACTTGGGCTCCAGATCATGTTGAGGTAAGAAATGCATGGAATGCTTTACTGTCACAGGTTTATAATTGTAATTTAGTTATTGAAAATGGCTCAGGAACAGAAGTTTCTCAGGCACGTTTTTTAAGAGCATTGTATTATTATAATATAATTGACTTATTCGGTCAAGCACCTTACAGAGAAGCGGGGTCTTCGTTAGAAGCTGATCCGAAAGTATGGACGAGAAATGAGGCTACTGATTTTGTAATTAGTGAATTAGAAGCTGTGGTGTCTCAATTACCTGCTAGAGTAGTGGGGAATACAGCTACTGCAAATGCTGACGCTGCTCACTTTTTGTTAGCTAAATTGTATTTAAATAAAGGGGTGTTTAAAGCTGCTGAACCTGCAGGTCCTTATACATTTGATGCTGCAGATATGACGAAAGTAGTAACACATGTGAATGCTATTAATAGCTCATTAGCTGTTGATTATTGGGATAACTTTAAACCAAATAATGATACTTCTCCAGAAATATTATTCTCTTCTAAAAATGTTAGAGGTGGTGCAGGTGGTGGTATTCAATTCTTTTGGAGGATGGGTATGCACTATAATCAAACTCCTGATGGATGGAATGGGTTTGCTACTGTAGCGGAATATTATGATAAATTTAATCCAAATGATCGCCGTATAAAAAATAATGATAACGCTATTATTAATGCTTTTGGTAATCCAGTTGGTTTTCAAATAGGACAAATTTACAAGCCTGGAGGAACAGAGATAGTGCGTGACAGGATTAAAAATGACGCTAATCCATTAGGGCAACCATTAGTTTATACAAAAGCTTTGACTTTAATTACAAGTGGTACAACTCTTGAATCAGCAGGTGTAAGAGGGCAAAAATACATTCCTGACGCTCAAAATTTAGGTACGCCTGATAATGATTATGTTTTTATGAGGTATTCAGATGCATTAATGATGAAAGCAGAGGCAATAGCTAGAGGAGGAACAGGAACTAATGATGTTGTAAAATTAGCGCAAATTGTTTCTAGATCAGGACAAGTAGCTGCTTTTCCAACGACACTTGACGGGATTTATCTAGAAAGATCTAAAGAGTTATGGTGGGAAGGATGGAGAAGAAATGACATGGTTCGTTTTGGAAAATTCCTAGAAGCTAGAGAATTGAAACCTTATGTTTCTGATAATAAATATATCTTGTTCCCAATTCCTGCGGATGCATTGTTCAATGCAAATTTAAAACAAAACCCAGGTTACTAAAAGATATTTACAATTTTATGTTTTGAGTTAGTTATAGAGAGGGTATTTATTACCCTCTTTATTTATTAACACATTTCGTTACTTTATTCAATGAATATTATATAAATTAGGCAAATCAATTCGCTACAACTGACCTAACCAAATACTTCTTATAACATGTTAAATCGTTACTTTTTCTTTTCGATTTTTATCCTTCTATTCGCTAATTGTTCTAAAGAAAACGCCGAAAATAAAGATGCTTTATTTTCTAAATTAGATGCTTCAACTACTGGAATTAACTTCAAAAATGAGGTGAAAAATGGAGCAGATATGAATGTTTTTAAATATAGAAACTTTTATAATGGAGGCGGAGTAGCAATTGCAGATATCAATAATGATGGATTATCAGATATTTATTTCACTTCTAACTTGGGTGCAAATAAGTTATATTTAAATAAGGGTAACTTTCAATTTGAAGATATTTCAAAAAAAGCGGGTGTAGAAGGTTCAAAAGCGTGGTCTACAGGCGTAGTCATGGTTGATATTAATGGGGATGGATTACTCGATATCTATGTTTGTAATGCAGGAAATAGTACCGGGGAAAATCAAAATAATGAACTCTTTGTCAATAATGGAAATCTAACTTTCACTGAAAAAGCAGAAGATTATAATCTAGCAGATACGGGAATTACTACTCATACCGCATTCTTTGATTATGATAAAGATGGCGATCTAGATGCTTATATTCTTAATAATAGTTTTATTCCTGTAAGCAGTCTTAACTATTCTAATAAAAGAGATTTACGTGACAAAGACTGGGATGTAGCTTCTGTTTTAAAAGGAGGAGGCGATCGTCTACTCCGCAATGATAATGGTAAATTTGTTGATGTGAGTAAAGAAGCAGGTATCTATGGTAGTCTAATTGGTTTTGGTCTCGGGGTAACTGTAGGGGATGTTAATGGTGATTTATATCCGGATATATATATTTCTAATGACTTTTACGAAAGAGATTATTTGTACATCAACAATAAAAACGGAACATTTAGTGAACAAATTCAAGATTGGACTTCACATATTAGCCAGTCTTCAATGGGAGCAGATATGGCTGATGTTAACAATGACGGTAAGGCCGATGTATTTGTAACAGACATGTTGCCTGAAGAAGATGAGCGATTAAAAAACACAACTAGTTTTGAAAACTATGATTTGTTTATGAGAAAAATAAATCTCGATTTTTTCAATCAATACATGCAAAATACCTTGCAAGTTAATAATGGGAACAATCAATTTTCTGAAATTGCCCATTATGCTGGTGTTTCTAAAACTGATTGGAGTTGGGGCGCTTTGTTATTTGATATGGATAATGACGGATACAAAGACATCTATGTTTGTAACGGAATTTTTCACGATTTGACTAATCAAGATTTTGTAGATTTCTTCGCTAATGAATTTATGCAAAAGATGGTCGTAACGGGCAAAAAAGAACAAATTGAGACGATAATTAATCGCATGCCTAGTTCACCTATTCCTAATTATGCGTTTAAAAACAATAAGAATTTAACCTTCACTAACGAAGCTCAAAACTGGGGGTTAGACACTCCGAGTTTTTCAAATGGAGCTGCCTATGCTGATTTAGATAATGATGGAGATCTAGACTTAGTGGTGAACAATGTCAACATGGAAGCTTTTGTTTACCAAAATAATTCCGAAAAGAAGAAAGACAATCATTTTGTTAAAGTGAAACTTAAAGGAGAGAACCAAAATAGTTTTGCAGTAGGAAGTGTCGTTGAATTGTTTTCGGGAACTGAGATTTTGAGGCAAGAATTAATTCCTTCCAGAGGTTTTCAATCTTCAATTGATTATGTAATGACTTTCGGAATTGGGACAAAAAAAATTGATTCATTACAGGTTATTTGGCCTAATGGGAAATTTCAGACGATTAAAAATATTGTAAATAACAGTACACTTAATTTAAAAATCACTGATGCAAAGTTGAATTATATCCCTAAGAATGAAAAGCTGAAGCCATTGTTTAAAGAACAACTGAGTTCATTATTAGCTCATAAAGAAAATGATTATATTGATTTTGATTACGAAGGTTTAATTTCAAAAGAGTTGTCGCAAGAAGGGCCTTCGTTAGCTGTTGCTGATATAAATGGTGATGGAAATGATGACCTTTTTATTGGTGGGGCCAAAGGAGTTTCGGGAAAAATTTATTTGAATAAAGGAAATAGTACTTATACAATCACTAATCAAAATGATTTAAATCTAGATGCTAGTTATGAAGATACAGCAGCCAGTTTTTTTGATGCTGACAATGATGGGGACATTGATTTATTAGTTGGTTCTGGAGGAAATGAAAAAGCAGATCAAAGTAATTATAAAAACCGCCTCTATTTAAATAATGGTAAAGGCCAATTTATTAAGAGTAAAACCACGATTCCTACTACAAATAATAATGTAGCTGTGATGGTTGCAAATGATTTTGACAATGATGGTGATATAGATGTGTTTATAGGCAGTCGGAGTGTTCCTGGTGTCTATGGCATTGATCCTAAACACCTACTTCTAGAAAACGATGGTAAAGGGAATTTTGCGAATAGCACGGATAAAAAAGCTTTCAAACTTAATGATGTAGGCATGATTACAGATGCGGTTTGGGAAGACATTGATAATGACTCTAAGAAAGATCTTATAATTGTAGGGGACTGGATGGCTCCAAAAATCTTCAAAAACACAGGACGTAGACTGGTAGAATATAAGTCAAATTTAACAGAGTTATCAGGATTTTGGAATGCGGTAAGCTGTGTGGATTTAAATAATGACGGCAAAAAAGACTTGGTATTTGGCAATAAAGGGACGAATACGACGTATAAAGCGAGTGCTAAAAACCCAATGCGATTATTTGTAAATGATTTTGATAACAATGGTACTATTGAGCAAATTGCTACCCGTTCTATAAACGGCAAGGACATGCCTTTAAATCTAAAACAAGATGTTGCAAAACAAATTCCGTTAATAAAAAAGAAGAATCTTAGCTATGCTGATTATGCGAAGAAAACATTTCAAGAGTTGTTTTCGCCAGAGGTAACAAACAATTCGATTCAAAAAACAGCCACTACTCAAGAAAGTATTGTTGCCATAAATAAGGGTAATGGAACATTTGAAATTAAAACATTACCCAAAGAGGTACAATTTTCCTGTGTCAATTCTATTTGTACTGCTGATATCAACAAAGATGGGATTTTAGATCTCATTTTAGGAGGAAATCAATATGAGTTTAAGCCACAGTTTTCTAGACTAGATTCTAGTTATGGCACTGTTCTTTTAGGAAATAAAAACGGTGCTTATACTTGGGTTCCCTATGCACAGTCTGGATTTTATATGAAAGGAGAAGTCAAACACCTTGCTAAGATTAAAAATAAAGCAAAAGCATTTTCGATTATAGCCGTGATTAATGATAACACACCTAAAATATTTAATAGTAATGAATAATTTTTTTCGAATAGCACTGCTTTCTTTAGTAATTGTAAGTTGCTCTAAAAAAGAACATCATTTATTTGAAAAGCTAGATTCTAATCAAAGTAATATAACGTTCAGTAATCAATTACATGAATCTAAAAATATTTCCATTCTAGATTACCTTTATTATTATAATGGAGGCGGAGTGTCATTAGGAGACATTAATAATGATGGTTTGGTGGATATTTACTTCACTTCAAATCAAGGAAAAAATAAATTATATTTAAATAAGGGAAAAAATAAATTTGAAGACATCAGTGTAAAAGCAGCTGTTGAGGGACAAAGTGACTGGAGTGCAGGGACAGTTATGGCTGATGTAAATGGTGATGGCTATCTAGATATCTATGTATGTGCTGTTGTAGGAATCAATGGATATGAAGGGCATAATGAGTTATTCATCAACAACAAGGATAATACGTTTACTGAGAGTGCGGCACAATATGGATTAGATTTAGATAATTACAGTTCTTCTGCGGCGTTTTTTGACTATGATTTAGATGGTGACCTAGATATGTATCTGTTAAATCATGCGGTGCACTCTGAAGAGTCTTTTGGAAATGCTGATGTTAGAAATAAGAGAAGTTATGAATGTGGTGATAAGCTTTTTCGTAATGACAATGGAAAATTTGTCGATGTAAGTGAACAAGCTGGAATTTTTGGGGGAGCAAATGGTTATGGCTTAGGTTTAGCTGTTTCCGACTTTAATCTTGACGGTTATCCTGATATTTATGTAGGTAATGACTTCCATGAAGACGATTATTATTACCTAAACAATGGTGACGGTACTTTTACAGAGAGCTTGAAGCAACACTTTGGACATACCAGTCGGTTTTCAATGGGAGTGGATGTCGCAGATATCAATCACGATGGATTCCCTGATATTCTCACTTTAGACATGCTACCTGAGAATGAAAAGGTGCTGAAATCTTCATTGGGTGATGATAATGTTCAAATGTTGAAATTAAGGACAGAAAAGCTAGGCTATCATTATCAGTACACCAGAAACATGTTGCAGCTTAATAATGCTGGAAATAATTTTACCGAAACTGCTTTGCTAAATGGTATTGCAGCTACTGATTGGAGTTGGAGTGCTCTATTTGCAGATTATGATCAAGATGGAGAACAAGACCTTTTTGTGGGTAATGGTATTCCAAAGCGTCCCAATGACTTAGATTATGTAAAGTATTATTCAAATGACCAAATCAAAAGTAAGATCACAGCAACCAAGTTGTTAGACAAGGAAGCTTTGAATAAAATGCCAAAAGGTAATACAACGAACTATATTTTTCAAGGCTCAACTGATTTGCATTTCAAAAACAGATCTAAAGACTGGTTACAAAATGATTCCATTATTTCTAACGGTAGTGCATATGCTGATCTTGATAATGATGGCGACTTAGATATTATTACAAATAACCTCAATAGTATTGCATCAGTATATATCAATCATACAGATACCGCCTCTAATTATTTAAAATTGAAACTGCAATTTCAGGGAAAAAATAGTTTTGGGATAGGAACAAAAGTTATTTCTTATGTCAAAGGGAAAAGACAATTTAAGGAACTACAAACAACCAGGGGTTTTCAGTCTTCTTCAGAACCAATCCTTCATTTTGGTTATGGAAAGAGTAATTTGGTTGATTCCTTAGTTGTGATTTGGCCAGACAAAACCTATCAAACTATAAAAAACATTAAGGTCAATCAAAGTCTGGTTGTTAAAGTTGCGAAGAACAGAAAATATTTTGATTATCGAAATTTACATCCTATGCGTTCTGCAGTTTTTAAAAAGGTTCCAAACAATTTAGGAATTGATTTTGTACATCAGGAAAATGAGTATGTTGATTTTATCTTCCAGAAAATGATACCCTATCAACGGTCAGATCGGGGACCAGCAACAGCAGTTGGAGATTTAAATAACGACGGTAAGGAGGATGTTTTCTTTGGCGGAGCCAAAAATAAAAAAGCTGCATTTTTCATTCAAAATGCTAACGGATTTATTAAAAAAGCTTTCCCAGCAATTGAGAGCGACTCCATCTATGAGGATGGCTCAGCAGTTATTGGAGATTTTAATAATGATAAATTAAATGATTTGTTTGTCGTTTCAGGCGGAGGAGAAAATGCTTCAAACTTGCAAGATCGCCTGTACTTTATGCAAAACAAAGAATTTGTAAAATCTAATTTAATAGAGTTAACTCAAAATGCAGCGGTAATCAAAATGTTTGATTATGACAACGATGGAGATTTAGATGTGTTTGTAGGAAATAGTTCAGTTAATAATCGTTTTGGCAGCATGCCAGATTGCTATTTGTTAAACAATATAAACGGGATCTTTAGTATTGTTCAAAACAAAACATTCTCAGCTGTTGGGATGGTTACTGATGATGTTTTTTCAGACTTTAATAAAGACGGTGTGACCGATTTAATTGTAATAGGAGAGTGGATGAAACCTACGTTTTTCGCTAATCTAAATGGCAAATTTAAGAATGTAACACCAATAGTTCTCCCAGAGGCAAATAATGGTTTATGGCAATCTATTATTCCCTTTGATATTGACAATGACGGTGATCTAGACTACATTGTTGGGAATTGGGGGTTGAATTCCAAGTTCAAAGCGTCTCAAAAGTTTCCTATGAAAATGTATTATGATGATTTTGATAAAAATGGTTCTTATGAAACCATTGTCGCGATAGAAAAAAATGGACGTTATTATACCACACTTGGTCTAGATGATTTAGCCGAACAATTTAGCGGTATGATCAAGAAAAAATTCAAAAGTTACAGGATGTTTGCTGGAAAAACAGTTGAAGAGGTTTTTAGTCCAAAAATGCTTTCAGATGCAAAACATTTTGAAGTCCATAATTTAAAATCAGGTTATCTTAAAAATCATAATGGCAAATTTACTTTTGTAGCTTTTTCGAATGAATTACAAGTAGCGCCAATCACTAGTTTTGTGAAGTCAAATTTTGATTCTGACACTAAAGAGTCCGTTTTTGCAGCCGGGAACTATTTTGGGGTTTCGCCTTATCACAGTCGGTTTGATGGTTTTTCAGGAGCCTTAATAAAAGATTCTAAAAATATTGTCATGGGTAATACGATAGGGATAGACTTGTCTCAAAAAGCAGTTAGGCATCTAGACATGATTAATAGTAAGGGTAAAAAGTATTTACTAGTAACCATAAACAACAGTAAGGCTGAGGTATATGAACTTCCGATGATAAAGTAGGGAGCACAATCGCAATAGTATGTTTTAATTTAAATAAAAATAAAAATGAGATTAAAAAAATATTTTGTAGTCGCTGTTGGGGCTTTGTTTATATCCTGTGAAAAAGATAAATCTATTGAAGTTACTACTGACGAATACCACGCCGCTATAGAAAATGTGACTGAAATTATGATTCACGATATTTTTTCTCCGCCAGTTGCTAGTAGGATTTTTGTTTACCCTAACATTGCTGCTTATGAGGTAATTGCTCAAAGTAATAGTGGGTATTTGACGCTCGAAAAACAGCTAAACGGGTTAGGAACCACTCCTAAGTTAGATCCCAAAAGCGGCGTAAATGTTGAGGTGGCTGCATTAGTAGCTCACATGGAGGTAAGTAAGCAACTGGTTTTTTCAGAAGAATTAGTAGAGAAATTTAGAGATAGCCTTTATCATAAATGGGAAGAGACAAATGAAAAAGAATTTGAGGTTTCAAAAGAATATGGTCTCAAAGTAGCAGAACATATTAAGAAATGGATGGATAAAGACAATTATAAGCAAACGAGAACGATGTCAAAATTTTCTGTTTTGTCAAATGTTGCAGGAAGATGGCAACCTACTCCTCCAGCCTATATGGATGCCATAGAGCCGCATTGGGCCGAAATTAGAACCTTAGTATTAGATTCGGCTTCTCAATTTAAACCAGTTCCTGCACTTGCTTTTTCATTGGATAGAAAATCTCCTTTTTTTAAGGAAGTTCAAGAAGTGTATGATATTAGTATGGATATGAGAAATAAAGGAGATGGCTGTGATGAGGTTAAAATGGCTCAGTTTTGGGATTGTAATCCATATGTTTCCGTGAGCCAAGGTCATATGATGTTTGCTAAAAAGAAAATAACCCCAGGCGCGCATTGGATGGGAATAACTAAAATAGCTTGTAAAAAATCTAATGCAGATTTTGAGAAAACCGTCTTCGTTTACACTAAAACTTCTATAGGTATGTTTGAAGCTTTCATCAGCTGTTGGGATGAAAAGTTTAGAAGTAATGTCATAAGACCAGAAACGGTGATTAATCAAGAAATCGATGAAAACTGGAAGCCAGCTTTGCAAACTCCTCCGTTTCCTGAATATACTAGTGGCCATTCCGTAGTTTCAACTGTTTGTGCCTCTATTTTAACCTCTGTGTTTGGTGATAACTTTGCTTTTGTAGATAATTCAGAATTGCCATTTGGTTTGCCTAACAGGTCTTTTAAGTCATTTAAAGCTGCTTCTAAAGAAGCTGCGATGAGTCGTTTTTATGGAGGAATACACTATAGAGCAGCTATTGAGAACGGAATGGATCAAGGAAATGAAATTGCGAGTTTTGTAATCACTAAATTAAAAATGACCAAATAAAAATGACTAAAAATAAATTGCTATTAGTGCTAGTGGTTATTATTACCCTTTCTTTAACTTGGTATTTATTTATTAAAAAAAGTGATTACTGCATTTCATTTAAAGTAAAAACAGCTACGGGCACCGTTTTTCAAGGTGTGCAAGAATGGTCAACAGTGCGGCAGTTGACCCACAAGGAATCATACCGTATTCTCGAAAAGAAAAATTTTAGTTTTATTAAACAGTCAATGACTAAAGATAAAATTAAGATGGAATATCAGTGGGAAATGAACTCTATAAATGATTCTGTAACTCAAGTGAATGTTTGTGTTAAAGATCTAAAGAACAGTATCTACAATAGAATAACTGTTCCTTTTATGGATACCGATTTTAAAAAAGAACAAATAAAAAAGATCACTGACTTTAGAAATGGTTTAAACCAACATTTAGAGAATTTTAAAGTTGAAATTGACGGAGTGAAAACTTCTGAGGAAACCTTTGTAGCTTACATCAGTTTAAAAAGCGTGATGCAGGAAAAAGCGCAAACAATGATTGCAAACGATGCCTTTATCACGGGCTACTTGCAGGTAAATAATATTAAAATTATTGGTAAGCCATTTGTAAAAATTCAGAATTGGGATTTTGAGAAAGAGACACTTGAATTTGATTACTGTTTTCCTATTGACAAAGGGACGAATTATATTGAGAATGACCTCGTAAAATTCAAAACACTAAAATCTACTAAAGGATTGCAAGCTACTTATTACGGAAATTTCAGAACCTCAGACAGAGCTTGGTTTGCGTTATTAGACTATGCACAAAAGCAAGGCTACGACTTAACTCTTCAGCCTTTAGAACACTTCTTGGCCAATCCTTTTAGTGGAGGAGATGAACGCACTTGGGAAACAAAAGTGATTATCCCTATAAGATAATTAAGATTAAACCCTAGCGGTAAATATTTAGGAATTCGAAAACGTTTTCGGTACTCTCGAAAACGTTTTTGTTTTAATAATTCAATTATTTGGCTTTTTTAAAATTAAATTTAGAAAATATAACCAGGAATAAAACGAATTAACTAATAAAACCGCAAATGTCATTAAAAATAAAACTTAGTTTCTGGCAGGTCATAAATATGAATGTCGGTTTTTTTGGTATTCAATATAGTTTTGGCTTACAGCAAAGTGCCGTAAATCCTATTTATGATTTTTTACATGCAAGCCCAGATGAAATTCCTATTTTAAATCTTGCGGGACCATTAACGGGTTTACTGATTCAGCCAATTATTGGAGCAATGAGTGATAAAACTTGGCATCCAAAATGGGGAAGGCGTAAGCCGTACTTCTTTATAGGAGCTTTAATTTGCAGTATCGCCTTATTTCTTTTCCCATTTAGTAGTTCGTTATGGATGGCCGCAGGCTTATTATGGATTTTAGACATAGGAAACAACACTGCTATGGAGCCTTATCGAGCTTTTATTGCAGACACCTTAGATGAAGAACAGCAACCCATAGGGTTTCAGGCACAAAGTTTTTTTACAGGGTTTGGTCAATTCTTAGCATATATATCCATTGGGATTTTTCCATTAATAATTGTTGGTTATACAGGAGAATTACCCAATTGGATGTATGCCTCTTTTTTTATAGGTGCTGTGCTATCTATTAGTTCTATTTGGTGGAGTATGAAGAAAACAGCAGAGGTTCCACCTACTGATGAAGAAATTGCTTTTATAAAAGCCAACCCCTTAAATATATTTTCTCCTTTCATAGATATTTATAAAGCAGTTTTAGAAATGCCAAAAGTGATGTGGCAACTATTTCTAGTTTATCTTTTTCAGTGGTATGCGATGATGTGTTATTGGCAAAATAATTCAAAAAGTATAGCTTTATCTGTTTGGAACACGACGCCCTCTGACAAGGCTGGATATGGAGAAGCAGTGCGATGGAATGGTTTAGTAGGTGCATTTGGATTTATTGTTACCTTTTCGATAGCCTTTTATTTGGCTAAATTAGCGCGGAAGCACAGTGCCAAAACAGTTCATTTTGTTTGTTTGTTACTAGGCTCCGTTTCTTTTTTATTCTTTCCAGTGTTGCACAATCAATACTTGTTTTTTCTAATAATTATCGGATATGGTATTGCGTGGGCTAGTATGATGGGGATTCCTTATCTAATGGTAGTTTCTAATATCCCTAAAGAACGTTATGGCGTGTATATGGGAATTATAAATATGATGATTGTGATACCTATGATTATTCAAAACATATCATTTGGATTTATTTTAAAACATTTTTTAAATAATGACCCTCGTTTAGCAATCACTTTTGCAGGAGTATTATTGTTTATTGGTGCAATATGTACCTTATTTATTAAAACAAAAAAAGTTAAATTAAGTGAATTACACATCATACAATAAGGCAATTGAATTGTTGCAGCAAGTTTCTTCAACAGAAGGATTCTTAGCTAGCGCACAAAACATCTCCAACTATAAAAGAGTTTGGGCACGTGATGGTGTGATTTGTGGTTTAGCTGCATTAGCTTCTGGCGATAATGAGTTAATTGAAACATTTAAAAGTACTTTGGAAACCTTGGCGGCACATCAGCATGTGAACGGAACAATTCCGTCGAATGTGATGACTAATGGACATGAAGTGGAAGTAAGTTATGGTGGATTAGCAGGAAGAGTCGACGCTGTTACTTGGTTTGTTATAGGGATTTGTCAATATGCTCATTATAAAAACGATTTGGCATTCATTGCGAAGCACAATAGTAAAATTCAAAAATGTCTAACGCTTTTAGAAGCTTGGGAATTTAATAACAAACATTTAGTTTATGTACCTCTTTCTGGAAACTGGGCTGATGAATATATCACAGATGGCTATGTGCTCTACGATCAATTACTTCGTATTTGGGCCTTAAAAAGCTACAATTATTTTGTGAATGAAGACCCTCTTCAGGCCAAAATTCAATATATAATTCAGCAAATTGAAATTAATTTTACACCTGATGCAGTAGGTGAAAAATACCATGAAAGAGCGTACAATGAAGCTAATATTGAGGCATATATGCCGTGCTCATTTTCTCCTTCGGGATATAAAACGCAGTTTGATGCTTTCGCGAACTCATTGACTTTGTTTTTAAATATAGGTTCTGATGATTTTCAAAATAAGATAGTAGCATATTCAAGCACACTTAAAGACGAAATGCCATTAAAATTATTGCCTGCTTTTTGGCCACCTATCATGGAAATTGATATCGATTGGAATCTTTTAAAGAACAATTGTAAATATGAGTTTAGGAATTTTCCTTATGAATTTCACAATGGTGGAAGTTGGTCTATGGTTAATGGATTTTACGGACTAGCCTTGCTTGCAAAGAATAAAAGAGATGAGGCAATATCAGTTTTGGAAGCTATAAACAATGCAAATGCTATTGCCCATTATAGTTTTTATGAAAACTTTAATAGCCAAACAAAAGAGCCAAACGGAGTACCGTTTTGTGCTTGGAGTGCAGCAGCGACAGTGATGTTGCATCAAAGTATCAATAATAATTTTAAATTTTTAGTGTAACGTGGAGAAAGCAATAGATATATTATGTGTAGGAGAAGTGCTCATTGATTTTATAGGTCATGAAGTCAACACATCAATTACTAAAACTAAAGATTACCATCGTTTTCTTGGAGGATCACCTACAAATGTAGCGGTTAATGCAGCGAGATTAGGACTGAAATCGGCTTTAGTAGCCACTTGTGGCCAAGACGGTTTAGGGGATTACATTATTAGGAAGTTAAATAGAAATGCTGTGATCACTACTTATGTGAGAAAATCAGAAATAGAACCTACATCAATAATATTAGTTTCTAAATCAACAAGCACACCTGATTTTATTGCTTTTAGAGAGGCTGATTGTCAAATCAGTCCAGTGCAGCTTCCAGAACAACTGCTCGAAAGTGCTAAAATTTTTCACACTACCTGCTTTGCTTTAAGTAAAAATCCGGCTAGAAGAACTATCTTAGAGGGTGCCAAAAAGGCAAAGGCTATAGGATTACAAACAAGTATTGATATTAATTTCTCGGAAAGAATTTGGCCTGATCGAGAAGAAGCTAAAGAGGTTTTAAAAGAATATTTGGCTACAGATCCTTTTGTTAAACTCAGTGAAGATGACTGTTTCCGACTTTTTGCGGAAGCAAAAACTGAAGATTATATTTTCGACTATTTTCATGGATTGGGAGCGTCAACAATATGTTTAACCAAGGGGAAAGACGGTGTAGTTTTGTCAAGTGTACAACACGGTATGTTTCGCCAAAAAGCCAAGCTTATTGAAGATATAAAAGATACAACTGGTGCTGGTGATGCCTTTTGGACAGGTTTCTTGTATGCGCAATTAGTGGGCAAAAATTTAGAAGAAACCATTACTATAGCCCAAAGATTAGCAGGCTTAAAACTTCAAAACCTAGGTAGATTACCCGAAACAATAAATATTCAAGAATATTTAAATATTGATTAATTATTTAAAAGTAAACACTACTCACATATGAAAAAAAGCACAATTAAATTAGCAATGTACCTTAATTACTTCGTCTTCGCTATTCTACTCAATAGTGTAGGAATAGTTATACTCAAATCTCAAAAAAACTATGGGGTAGATGAGTTGCAGGCAAGTATTCTAGAGGCTTTTAAAGATTTGCCTATTGCTATCGTATCCTTTCTAATTGCTTCTTTTTTGCCAAGAATTGGCTATAAAAAAGCCATGTTAATAGGACTCGCATTAGTTTCGGCAGCCTGTGTTACCATGTATTTTGGAAATTCATTCAGTGCCGCTAAAATTCTTTTTGCTACTGTTGGTGTGTCATTTGCTTTAATAAAAGTATCAGTATATTCTCTTATAGGAACTGTTACTGAAAATCAAAAAGAGCACAACAGTTTAATGAGTAGTATAGAGGGTGTTTTTATGATAGGAATCGCTTTAGCTTATTTTTTATTTCCTGCTTTTAATTCAGAGACAAATCCTGACGCATGGTTAAATGTATACTGGTTATTAGCGGGAATTTCTATGCTTTCATTTGGATTTTTATTTTTCACCAAATTTGAAAATCAAAAGGAAATTTCAGGAGTAGATTTAGTGGATGATTTTAAGCAAATGTTTAAATTGTTTGCTAAGTTATTGACGATCGTTTTTGTAATCAGTGCTTTCTTATTTGTAATGATTGAACAGGGAATCATGACCTGGCTGCCTACCTTTAATGATAAGGTATTGCACTTGCCTGAAAATATTAGTATTATGATGGCTAGCATATTGGCAATTTCTTTAGCCGCAGGAAGACTTCTTGCTGGTGTTATTACTAAATCAATAAACTGGATCTGGGTGCTTTCTTTTTGCATTGTTATGGCCATGCTGCTTGTTGTTTTTGTATTGCCAAAAACAGTAGGCTTAGAAGTGCGAAACATTAATTCTCTCAGTGATATCCCATTGATTGGATTTGCTTTCCCATTAGTAGGGTTGTTTATCGCACCTATATACCCACTTTTGAACTCGGTAGTTTTAAGTGCTTTGCCAAAAAAACTACATAGTTCCATGACAGGCTTAATAGTCGTTTTTTCAGCTTTGGGCGGTACATTAGGATCCCGAATTATAGGGTATTTATTTAAAAATGAAGGGCCCGAAAATGCCTTTTATTATACGTTGATTCCCATGGCATTGTTATTAGTTTCATTTTTTATACTAAAAAAACTTACAGCTAAATCATGAAAATAGTTCTAAACATAGATAAAGTATTTCAAGAACTGCTGGTTCAGGAAGATACTGATCAAGATAAAAAAATCACCAAGGAGGATAATGGTCCAAAACGTTTTGTTCTTATAGATGAAAACTCTAAAGAGGAGAAAATAATTAGTGGGACCTATCATTTATCAAATCTTCTTCAGGAGCTTGCGCTATTGAAAGAAACAAGTAGTGTTGTAACTGAATTAGATTTGGCACATGTAGAAGAATTACCAGTGCAAAGGATCTCTAGAAAAATAAGGGATGATTATTGGAATGAACTTACTAGGACCATTGATAAAAAAGGACTGGTTCAAATTTTAGAAGATGAAAAAACGACCAACGAAATAGCGACTCTTTATGTTTCTGCTAAAGACAGTCAAGGAGTACACTATTTTCAAGAATTAGAGCGCGAATTAAAAAATTTCAAAGTAGAAGTTTTACCTGAAAATTATACTGAAGAATATGTAGCCACTTTAAATAAAAAACCAGGAATATTAGCTTTGGCTTTGGAGCAAAAGCTATACAGTTTACAAGGAGTTCCTTTTGTAGTGCCAGGAGGGAGATTCAATGAAATGTATGGCTGGGATAGTTATTTTATTGGAGTAGGGTTATTAATCGATAAGCAGTTAGAAAAGACGATGGCTATCGCTGATAATTTTAGATACCAAATTATACATTATGGTAAAATATTAAATGCCAATAGAAGTTATTATTTAACGAGAACGCAACCGCCCCTATATTCTTCTTTATTAGTAGATATTGTAAAAGAGGCTAAGGTAGATATTGAATGGTTAAGAAAACATTTAGAAACCGTGATTTCAGAATACCATACTGTATGGATGGTGCAAGGGAACA
>Ga0070748_1000584_pt1 | contig 17504 bp, 16 predicted proteins | sample VirMetDEL_Nov_12_FD_77015 | JGI IMG/M metagenome (GOLD analysis project Ga0070748, IMG submission 77015) | Aqueous microbial communities from the Delaware River and Bay under freshwater to marine salinity gradient to study organic matter... | ecosystem: Environmental > Aquatic > Marine > Coastal... | reverse complement strand
GCTGGAGTCTGTGGGGATGCTTATCTTACTTATGTCGGGCGAAATATACATGAGTAATACATCTTGTTCGTAGTGCGGCACAATAAAAATAGCCGTACTGCCTTTAATGCCTTTTTTATTTGCGCCCGAGTTTTCAAAAACAAAACCTTGCTGGGTGAAATAGTTTGAAAATGTTTCTGACCAGCTCAGTAAATCACTTGTGCCACTGTCGCGGTATAGAATGGCCACATAGTCTTCGCTGTTGGTGGCTTTGTTTCGGTAGTTAAAAATTTTACTTAGGCTGTCATTGGTTTTATCCAGTAGCTTAGGCCCATATTCTTGGCCATTGATGTAAACCTGACTGGGAGCTGGGTCTTTCAAAAAGAAATAACCCGCAATGACGACGGCAATTACAATTAAATACTTACTCATTATTTTTATCCTTTTCTATGTAAAAAATTTCTGACAATTGTTTATGCCTTGGGTGTGGGTGTGGGTGTGAACAGTTAGGTGTTGGGCAAAATGGCAGCTACTATGGCTAAAGCAATATAACGAATAAGGGTAGATAGTAGTGCAATAAGTACGCTACTAATATAATCAGCTTTCAACATAAATTTAAAAACCAAGCCAGTAATAAAGAAACTGTAGAAATAGCTCAAGGCTGCGCTGGTGCTCGCGCCAGGCAGTGATGTTGCTAAGAGGCTAACCGCAAGAGAGGCAACTATGATGGCGACCAAGCAATCTACAAGATCGTGTTTTTCTGCGCCGAGTTTTTTTGCGGCAAACATAACGGGGTAGATACAAAAAATAACGACGAAAAGCCCTGCGATTACAATACCCATGTGGGTTCCTTGTGAATATATGAATTAAAAGGCACGCGTTTTGTGTGCTTGAGTTTTATGAAAATGTTTTATATTGGATAGTTGCCAATGTGGCGCAGGTGGCTACATCTAGAGGTAGAGCTTTAAGTAGAGATAGAGCTTTAAGGTTTCCCAGAAGTCTTCAGTAAATTCACCGCGCACGGCAGAGAGCCAGCCGGGCTGAAAGAAGTACCTAAGCGCATCGGTAAAGTCGGCCCAGGTATTGTAAAAACTTTTTCCAATAAAGTAATAAAGCGGCAGGTTTGCGATTGCCAATGCAAGTAGTAGTTTGGGGCTTGCAGCAAAATCCAGCATTTTATTTCCTTATGTGTTTTTGTATCGCCACCTTAAATAAGCAATAAAAAATGGGCAGTAGGTAAATATTATTTTTTTAGTTTTTTTATGAATTAATAATCTTAGAACGCAACTAATTAACGACAAGTCTACATAAGGTGGCGCAAAAATCATAATAAAAACAATATTTATTCGGGCGTCAGTCTCTCTCATCGCAATGCGCGCGTAGCAATCAGTTAAAAGCCCGTAGAGCGTTAAAAATATTATTCGTGGCGGTTAAATACTTACAGGTGATGTTTTTTTTGGTTGATTTGTGATCGAGTGTTACTTTTTTACCCGTTATCAGCTGGATATTAAAAGCTAATTCCTGTAAGGTGTCGCACTTGCTTAGTGCACTAAGTATTTATTTTGCCCAAGGATTTAGCATTTTTTACCTTTTTCGCACATTAAGTCATTAAAAGGTAATGTTTTTTCCTTATTTTTAGTTTTCGTGATGAATTATTAGTTAGTACTGTAAGTTGTATTTGTATTGTTATGCGATATGAAGACGCGCTATGGAGGTTTATTGAACACCAGAAGCGATCTTGTACACCTAGAGCTGCGGCCCCCCGTGACCGCCGATGGACATCCTCTAAACCAGTTGGTGGCAGCGAGCCCGCCGCTGGACACCAATTCTGTCTACTGCAATTTGTTGCAGGCGACGCATTTTGCTGAAACCTCAGTGGCGGCTTGCCTAGACGGCGAGTTGGTGGGGCATGTTTCGGCTTATATCCCCCCTTCGCAACCAGATACTCTTTTTGTGTGGCAAGTTGTTGTCGCAGAAAAGGCGCGCGGTATGGGGTTGGCCAAGCGCATGTTGCGCTACTTGGTCGATTTGCCTGCCTGTACCGAATTAACCGCCATGACCACGACAATCACACGCGATAACAAGGCGTCATGGGCACTGTTTAATGGTCTCGCACGTGAATTTGGCGTTGCGCCGAGTGATGCAGTCTTATTTAAGCGCGATCAACACTTCGCTGGCCAGCACGATGACGAATATCTGTTGCGCATAGCGCCCTTGCCCCAGCGCGAGTATAAACCTACGCACTTTAATATCGATGAGTCGCGTAGCGGTATGCGTACCCCCAGCAGTAAGCGCTGGATAGATTAACTCCAATATCTTGTGGCGAATCCGTTTTGGTGTCGATGTAGATGATCGGCTCGGTATTTTTATACTTTGATTCGCTTTTTGTTTAATTTTTTGAGGAAAACAGTATGCAAATTTTTAATGAAATGGAATCTGAGGTTCGCTCTTATTCGCGCTCGTTCCCCGTGGTTTTTGACCGCGCACGCGGCAGCCACCTATTTGATGAAAACGATAAAGGTTACATAGACTTTTTAGCCGGCGCAGGCTCGCTTAACTATGGCCATAATAATCCGCTGCTGAAAAAAGCACTCATGGACTATATCGATAGCGATGGTATAGCTCATGGTTTAGATATGCACACCAAAGCAAAGTCGCACTTCTTGCAAGTATTGCGTGACAATATTTTGGTGCCACGCGACTTAGATTATCGCGTGCAGTTTACCGGCCCTACGGGAACCAATGCGGTAGAGGCTGCGCTTAAGCTTGCGCGTAAAATTAAAGGTCGCACCAATATTATTGCCTTCACTAATGGCTTTCATGGGGTGTCGCTTGGCTCGGTAGCTGCCACTGGCAACCAGCATCACCGCGGTGGTGCGGGTGTAAGCTTAAATGATATAGAGCGCATGCCTTACTGCGGTTATCACGGTCGTGATACCGACAGTATTAAAATGATGGATAAATTGCTCACCGATCCTTCAAGTGGTGTTGATAAGCCCGCAGCAGTGATTGTTGAAGTAGTGCAAGGCGAGGGCGGTTTAAATGTTGCTACGGATACGTGGCTGAAAGCGCTGCAAAAATTGTGTCGTAAGCACGATATGCTGCTTATTGTTGATGATATTCAGGCTGGTTGTGGTCGCACCGGTTCGTTCTTTAGTTTTGAATCGAGTGGCATCAAGCCAGATATCATAACCCTATCAAAATCCCTCAGCGGTTTTGGTTTGCCTTTCTCAATTGTGTTGCTTAATCCTGCCTTGGATCAGTGGTTACCTGGCGAGCACAATGGCACCTTTCGCGGCAACAATCATGCTTTTGTAACGGCAGCTGCCGCAATTGAATACTACTGGTCTAATGAGAAGTTTGAGCAGGAAATTGGTCGCAAAGCGGAGCTGGTTACACGCTCGCTTAAATCTATGCTGACTAGCTACGGCCCGCCTGCCGTGCGCGTAAAAGGTCGTGGCTTAATGCAGGGTATAGAGTGTGTGGATGGTGAAATCGCCGAGGCAATTTGCCGTCAAGCATTCACGCGTGGCTTGATTATTGAGACCGCAGGTAATCGCGGTCAAGTTGTTAAGGTGTTTTGCCCACTGACGATATCCGAGCAGGACTTGTATGAAGGTCTGCAGATATTGGAGGCGAGCTTTGCCTACGTTGCAAAAGAATATGCAGAATTAAAAAGCGCCTAATTGAGCTAAATGAATGGGTGTGGCTGTTTAGCGCTACACCTTAACGTGGTTTGAAAAACCTATTCATAAATTGCAAAGGTATATGAATGATTGTAAGAAAATTAGCAGATGCAGAGCAGCAAGGCCGAGTCATAAAGTCTGAGGGGTGGGATAGTACTCGTCTGCTGCTCAAAGATGATGGCGCAGGGTTTTCGTTTCACATTACCACTATCTATAAAGATGCAGAGCTTCATTTGCACTATCAAAATCATATCGATTCTGTGTACTGCATTAGCGGTAAAGGCGATATCAAAGATATTGCCACGTGCGAGCTACACCCTATAGCGCCGGGCACTATCTATATCTTAGATAAAAACGATAAGCACATACTGCGCGCTAGCGAAGAAATGAAAATGGCCTGTGTTTTCAATCCTCCTTTGCATGGCAAAGAAGTTCATAACGCCGAAGGCGCCTATGAGCTAGAAGCTGAAGCCATTTAATACAGAATATTTTTCTGTATTACTTCAGCCTTTAAACTGTTAAGAGGATAGTTAATGCACTTTGAACAAAGCTTGCGGAAAATTTACTTTCCCTTATCACTTCTCGTTTGTCTGATGATCGCGCTGAGTTTCAGTGGCAATCTACTGGCGCAAGACGCCGGCAGTGCTCAGCAGAGTGAGATTGCGGCGGTGGAAAAACCTGCGCTTAGCGCCGCCGAAAAGGCGGCAGTCACTGTCGAGCAGCTCGATAAACCACTCTATAGCGCTTTTACTGAGCGCTATGTGCTGGATGAATTAAAAGCACTGCGTACCGAAATTGCGGCGCAGCGCGTGGAATTTATTCAGCAAATTACTGACCGTCAAATCGACGCTGTGGATAAAACAGTAAGCTATGCCACGAGCACGGTATCCAATTTTTTCTACATTATTGCGGCAGTCAGTTCAGTGTTGGTGATTATCGGCTGGACGTCCATTCGTGAAATGAAAGACAAAATGGGTAATCTTGCGGATAAAGAGTTGCGCAAACTTATTGGTGCCTATGAGGATCGCCTGCGCGAAATTGAGCAGCAGTTGCGCGAAAAATCCGCATTTATTGATGAGAACCGCGACGCGATTGAGCGCACTAAAGATATTCATGCGCTCTGGTTGCGCGCAGGCCAAGAAAATTCGTCAGCCAATAAAATCAGTATTTATGACCAAATACTGAAATTAAATCCGCTCGATAGCGAAGCGCTGACTTATAAGGCGGATGCTGTACTTGAATCTAATGAGCCGCAGTGGGCAATTAACCTCTGCCAGCGGGCGTTGGATTTAGATCCTGTCAATGCACATGCCTTTTACCAATTGGCCTGTGCTCACTCCGCACTCAACCATGTTGATGAGGCGCTCAGTTTTCTCACCAAAGCTTTAGAGCACGGTGATGCGCGACTGACGGACTTTGAGCAAGATCCCGCCCTCAAACCGTTGCACCATCTGCCTGGCTTTCAGGCCCTGTTAGATGTGAATGCAGTATCTGTTTAAACCTAAATTAACTCTCGCTGCGGCGGGAGTTTTTTTTGCCATGTTGGATTGTATTTAAAAAAATAATGATGACGTTAAGTTTTATTCTCTGTCTTAGTCTCTTCTTGATGGTTGGTCTCGCGTCAGCATGGCAGCGTAAAAACACCACCAGCGATTACTATCTTGCCAGCCGCAGTGTGCCACCTTGGTTAGTGGGGCTCTCAGCGGTAGCGACAAATAATAGTGGCTACATGTTTATCGGGGTAATCGGTTATACCTACACCGCCGGTATATCTGCTGCTTGGTTGATGCTGGGATGGATTCTGGGTGACTTTCTCGCCTCACTTTTTGTGCACGCGCGCTTGCGCAGTGTTGCGCTGGCAAAAAACCAATCGAGTTACATTGGCGCCTTAAATGCGTGGGCGGGCTTTGGTGGGAAAACCTTTCAGCGCGTTGCCGCATTATTATCGCTGATATTTCTATTGGCCTATGCCGGTGCGCAGTTGGTGGCGGGCGGCAAAGCGCTGCAGGTGTTGTTGCAATGGCCGCAGTGGTGGGGTGCGATTTTAGGTGCAGTATTGGTGATGCTCTATTGTTTTGCGGGCGGTATTCGCGCCTCTATTTGGACGGATGCGGCGCAATCGCTGGTGATGATCTTGGCTATGGGCATGATGCTCTTTGTGGCAGTAGATGCCCTTGGCGGCGTGACTATGGTGATCGATAAAATGTCAGCAGTGGATGGCTTTTTAGATCCCATCGGCAGTGATCTATGGTTGCCGGGGGTCGGTGGGTTGCTGGCATTTATCGTGGGTTGGTTGGTCGCAGGTTTTTCTGTCATAGCACAGCCGCATATTATGGTGCGCTTTATGACCTTAAACTCTACCAAAGGTATGCTGCAAACCCGTGCTTGGTATTATTTGTGGTTTATTATTTTTTATCTTATGGCAACCGGTGTTGGTTTACTGGCACGAATTTATTTGCCCGAAAGTTTACTCTTCGGCAGTGCAGGCTTTGATGCCGAGTTGGCCTTGCCGACTATGGCGGTGCAACTCCTGCCTAGCTTTTTGGTGGGCCTGGTGCTTGCCGGTATTTTCGCCGCTACCATGTCTACGGCGGATTCGCTGCTATTAAGTTGCTCTGCATTTATTACTCAAGACTTAGTCCCTGAATTTTTTCACAACAACTTGCGCAATAAGCTCGCGACCATTGCGGTTACTTTGGCGGCTTTGACTTGGGCGTTACTTAATCGCGAAAGCGTATTTGCGCTGGTGATATTCTCGTGGTCGATGTTAGGGGCCTGCTTTGTGCCCTTGATTTTGGTGTTGGTGTTGCGCCAGCCATTGTCGCAAGGTTTAGCCTTGGCATTTATGCTCGGCGGCTGCGCGACAGTATTGAGTTTGCATCTCTGGGGTATGAGTGGTGCCATCTATGTCGGCGTGCCTGCGCTAGGTGTCAGCGTTATTATTTATGCATTGGCGCGCCTGTTCGGGTTTGCGGGGCATAAGGGCTTTGCCATAGAGAGCAAAAATATCTGATTCAATTAGTTTGTTAGCGCCAGTGTCAAGGAGCATTATTCTTGGCGCTGGCTCTTCCCCCTGCGACAATTTGTCACTGTTCGCGCGCTGCTAAAATATCTATGCTGCTCAGCTTTGTAATATAAAAGTCGAGCCTTGTCCGTGTATAAAACTCTCCTAACGCACACTATTATCATTGTCATGCTGCAGGGCTTCGCTAGCGGCGCCTCAGCCCATGAGGCGGCGAAAAAAGCGGATGGCAACTCTGTTAAAAAAACGCCCGTAAAAGCTGAAGAAGTTAAAGTCTGGGGCGAAGTACGCACCAGTGCTGCCGCTAGTTATACCAATCCCACCAGTTTGCTTACACAAGAAGATATGGTCAGTATCAATGTGGCCACCACCGAAGACCTTGTGAAATACGAGCCGAGTATTGTAATTCGCCGCCGCTATATTGGAGATTCCAATGGCACTCTCGGTTTGCGCGGTTCCAATATGTTTGCTACCTCGCGCTCTATGGTATTTGCTGATGGAGTGCCACTGCATTATTTTTTGCAGTCGCGCTGGAGCGGTGCGCCGCGCTGGACTATGGTGAGTGCCAGCGAAATTGCGCAGGTGGAAATTCTCTATGGCCTTTCTCGGCTGAATACAGCGGCAATGCCATGGGCGGAGTGGTATTAATTGAAACGGCAATTCCTCAAGAGCGCCAAGTACACCTGGACCTGGATTATTTTGCGCAGGATTTTTCCGCTTATGGTTTTAACGATCAGCTCAGCGGCTTTAAAACATTTATTTCCTATGGGGATAAAATTGGCGATGTAAGTCTTTATATTTCTTTCAACCACTTAACCAACGATAGCCAGCCACAATCCTATTACTACGATAAACGTACGCCTGCAGCTAATGCAGTTGCGGTAGCGGGAGCGCTTAAGGATGCTGATATTTACGGTAATAATGTCAGTTACTTTGGCGATACCGGTATAGAGCAAGCCGTAACGGACAATTTCAAAATAAAAGTAGGCTACGATTTTGGTGATTGGACGAGTTTAATCAATATCGCCTATGAAGATCGTACAACCGAGCGGCTGACTGCAAATAGCTATTTGCGTACAGCCAATGGCGAGTCGCTGTGGTCGGGCGATGCCGTGCAAAATGGTGAGGGTATTAATGTTGTGCCTAGCCGTTTAAATGCGAGCGAGCTAACGCGTAAAAGTCTCTCATCGGGCTTTCGTTTAAAAGGTGACTTAAATGCAAGCGCGCGCTTTGAGGCGAACCTCAGCGACTTCCGCATACTGAAAGACACTACGCTAACCTCCAGTCATAATCTTGCTGACCCTGCATTTAAAAATGCAGGGCAGGTGACAGATTATGGTGATACCGGTTGGCAAACTGTAGAAGGCAAGTTTATTTTTAGCAATCTAGCACTTGCTGGCGCAGAGTTGATAGCGGGGGCGCGCTATGAAGCCTATCAATTAAATGTAGACGTGTTTAATGCGACCAACTGGCGCGCAGCTGACAATGCGGGTTATAGCAGTCGCAGCGGTGGCGACACCCATATCGGTGCCGCTTTTGCGCAATTTAATTGGGATATTAATACCCGTTGGAATCTTGCACTCGGTGGGCGCTACGAACAATGGGAGAGTCACAGTGGTTATTTTAGTGCCGATAAAACAGCAACGCCTGAGTTTGATTTGGTGCAGGTGGCTGATGCACAACACAGCCAATTCTCACCGAAATTCTCCCTTGGGTTTGTGCCACAAGTATCTTGGCTATTGCGTTACTCACTTGCACGCGCCTATCGTTTTCCCATTGTGGAGGAGCTTTTTATGCAAAGCTCCGCCTACAACAGTACCAGCGTAGCGACGCCCGATTTAAAACCTGAAAATGGTTTACATCACAATATGATGTTAGAAAAACAAATGGATGGCGGCTATGCGCGCATCAATGTATTTGCAGAAACAATTCAGGATGCGATTGAATCCCAGTCTACGATTTTACCAGGCGGTAGTTCGCTCACTACATTTTCTGCCATTGATGAAGTGGAGACGCAAGGTGTGGAGTTGGTACTAAATCGTTACGGAATATTAGTGCCGCCTTTAGATATACGTTTTAATATCGCCTACACCAAATCGACGATTGCCGATAATGGCAGTGCGGAAGGTGCTAATCCCGCTAGCAGTGTTGAGGGCAATGATTTCCCGCGCATGCCACGTTGGCGCAGCAATATTATGCTGACGTACCATATGAGCGATACGTGGGATATTAGCGGCAATCTGCAGTACGCCGATAAAAGTTTTGGTCGCTTAGATAATAAAGACACTGCCGAGCAGGTGATGGGCGCGCAAGACGGCTACACCCGTTTAGGCGTTAAAACCACCTATCAATTGAATGACCAATTTAAACTAGGTATGGGCCTAGACAATCTAACCAATGACGTCAGCTATGTTGCGCATCCTTGGCCGGGTAGGACGCTTTACTTAAATCTTGCCTACGATCTTTAAGTTGTGTTTAGACACTATTTTTGTGGTTATATTTTTCGGAAGGCACACTCAGCTGCAATAAAATAACGTGGATAGGGTTGTAGTTACAATGAACGAAAAAAATGAAACCAATCAGACGAATAATTACGCTAAAGTACTTTACCGCACTCTTTGGCGCTGGCATTTTTACGCTGGAATATTTTGTATTCCCTTTGTGATATTGCTCGCACTCACCGGCGCTATTTATTTATTCAAGCCCTATTATGAGCACTGGCAGGAGCGAGATTACCGTGGTTTGCAAATTACTGCAGCGGCGCTCTCTCCCAATGAGCAGATATCCGTGGCACTTGCCAGTGTGGAAGGTGGCAAGTTATTAAGTTATCGCCTTCCGCAAGCAGCGGATGAGGCGATACTAATAAGTGTGCAGGCGGCAGAGGTGTGGATGGTGTATATCAATCCCTATACTGGCGCACTCTTGAGTAAGCAACGAAAAGATCGTCAGCTAATGAATATTGTTAAAACAATTCATGGCGAATTATTGCTAGGCAACCTAGGTTCTATTCTCGTTGAGCTGGCGGCTTGTTGGGCCATAGTATTAATTGTTACGGGGCTCTACCTCTGGTGGCCGCGCAATGCGAGCGGGCTTGCCGGTGTGGTCTACCCGCGCCTGCAGCAGGGCAGCCGTTTTTTTTGGCGCGACCTTCATGCGGTCACAGGTATTTGGCTTTCAAGCTTTGCGCTCTTTTTATTAATTACCGGTTTGCCTTGGGCGTTGGTATGGGGTGCTGCTTTAAAAGAAGTGCGTGCGATTAATGTTGCGCCTGTGCAGCAGGATTGGACGCAAAGCAGTCATCAAGAGCATAAAGCTTGGCGCGCTCAAGCTAGCGATTATTTTGATCTCACTCCAGCAATAGTCGCGACTACACAGCAATTAAAATTAGCTGCGCCAGTAGAGCTGAGTGTGGCTGATGCGCAGCAGGGTATTTGGAAGGCCTCATCGCAAACACAAGATCGCCCAGCGCGCGTCGATGCGTGGGTTAATAGCGATGGCTCGCTGCAAAAACGCAGCGATTTTGCGCAAAAATCGTTGTTGGACCGCGCTATAGGCTTCGGTATAGCGGCTCACGAAGGTGCGCTATTCGGTTGGTTTAATCTGGTGTTGGGTGTGTTGACCTGTGCAGGTCTAATACTGATGAGTGTCAGTGGGTTCGTTTTATGGCGCAAGCGCAAGCCTGCCGCTTGCTTGGGCGCGCCGCCTGCGCAATCAACAAGATTAGGTGCTGGCGTGTTGATAATTACGCTGCTGCTTGCGGTCTTCTTGCCTGTGTTGGCATTTTCTATTCTTGCTTTATTATTGTTGGAATTTACAGTGCTGCGACGAATTTCAGTGTTGCGTAGTTGGCTGGGATTGAGTGCAAATTAATTGCAGAAAAAAGCTGCGCCCTTTATGAAAGAGCGCAGCTTATTTCGGTTATATTCTTTTAACGAAAACTATTTTTGCTTAGTTATTTTACTTGGAAAATCACTGACACCTTTTTGGGTGCGCTTCACCGGTTTAATAGTGCCATCGGCATTAAAATGTATGTATTCCGCCGCAACATGGCGTTGAGGTTTCTCGCACGCCGATTTCGTTTTTAGCCAGCGGTGATAAAACAAAATCCATCGGCCTTTGTATTCAACAATTGAATGATGGTTGTTACCAATCTCTTCATCCATAAATATACCCTGATATTTCCAGGGTCCTTTAGGGGACTTGCTGGTGAAGTAAGCAAGCGAGCGATTATTTTCAGGCATGGAATAGTAGTAAATGCCATTGCGTTTAAAAATCCAAGGGCCTTCCATTTTTGGTTCATAGCCCCCCATATCCATTTTAACAAAATCATCTTTAATGCTGCGCATATCATCGGCCATTTCTACCACGGTATAGTCTAGATTTGCACCGTGAACATAGAGGTAGGCTTTGCCATCATCGTCGATAAAAAGGCTCGGATCATTGGCGTAGGCATCTTTCCACAAGGGGCCACCAATCATGTCTTTAAAGGGGCCGGTAGGTGAATTGCTTTCAGCTACACCTATGCCCATCCACTTGGTGCTTTTCTCGGGGTTGACACGATCTTTGATGCCCGTACCGACAGGAATAATCAAATAGTACTTGCCGTTTTTATAAGCGGCATCTGGTGCCCATGCATAGTTGTCGGCCCAAGTTAAGTCATCAACCGACATACTTGGTCCATGATCGGTCCAGTGCACCAAATCGCCGGATGAAAAAGTATGCCAATCTTTCATATGAAAATCTTCTTGGCACTCTTCATCGTGTGAAGTGTAAAGATACACTTTTCCATCATTCCACACATGCGCTGATGGGTCTGCAGTTAATATATCGCTGCCAAGGTTAAGTGGATTTTGTGCGTTGCACACTGAACATATGCCCAGTAAATATGCGAACAATATTTGGGTGAAATGCTGCTTCATTGTATAAACCTTATTTATTATTTTTTGGGTGTTGTGATCTGGTGTGGCCCTATTGAACATGGGGAATATAGCATGGCACTTCAATATGGTTCGCTAAGCTGTAGCAATCAAAGCTTGCAAGGTGGAGGTCGGGGTACTCTGCTCTGGGCGTCGCCATGCGCGGTGCTCGCTTTGCCTCATGGCCACAGGCAAGGGTTGGCGATCTTTCCCAGATTGATTCTTATCTCTGAGATGGGTGTCCGGTTAAGCGCGCGAGCGCGTGGTTTGCTCATGTGCTTTCGACGGCAGCCATCTATTGCAAGTGTGCACTTAAGTGTTTTTATTTGGGGGAATTGTATTTGGCGGGATTATGGATTTTTTATAGTGATCCATAAAAAAAGGTTTGCAAGCGCTAACCTGCAAACCCTTTCTAAATATGGTAGCTAGAGGCGGACTTGAACCGCCGACCCCAGCATTATGAGTGCTGTGCTCTAACCAGCTGAGCTATCTAGCCATAAAGAGGCGCGCATTTTGGCGATAGTGGTGTGTAATGTCAACCCTGAAAGTGCGCTTTCGTGATAATTACATGGCGAGTATTGCCTTTCGGGGCTGAGTTTTCCTGCGCTTTCGCGCTTGAGTGGGGTAATAGCGCAGCATCTTGCTGAATGTCGGTTAATTCGCTCGCTTTCATGTAATCCTGCGGTCTTTCCGTATATTATGCGCACTTTCTTTTTTCGCGTTCAGCTCGATAGGAGTGCTTTTGGTGCTTCTTATGCGGGGAATGCTCTCGTTGATTTAAGTAGGTCTGTCATGGAATTTCTTGATTTGCAGCCAGTCACTCAAGCTAAGGGCTTGGTGCACTTACCCGGTTCCAAAAGTATCTCTAATCGCACGCTTTTGTTGGCGGCCTTGGCTCAAGGCACCACGGAGATTCGCGATTTACTGAAGTCCGATGATACCGATCGCATGCTGGAGGCTTTGGTGTCGCTTGGGGTGTCGGTGACACAGATCGGAGAGAATGATTACCGCGTAGTAGGCACTGGCGGCAGTTTTCCGGGCAAAGAAGCCGATTTGTACCTAGGCAATGCGGGTACTGCGTTTCGGCCGCTTACTGCGGCCCTGGCGTTGAGTGGCGGCACCTATAAGCTGCACGGGGTAGCGCGCATGCATGAGCGCCCCATTGGCGACTTGGTGGATGCATTGCGTCAAATCGGCGCGGACATTGCCTATTTGGGCGAGGAGGGTTTTCCACCGCTGTTGATTAAGCCCGCGACAATTGCGGCGCAGGGTGTGATTAATATTCGCGGTGATGTATCCAGTCAGTTCTTAACCGCATTATTGATGGCCTTGCCCATGACCGGCAAGGAGACACAGATTCAATTGGTGAGTGAGCTTATTTCTAAACCCTACATTGAAATCACCTTGAAGCTCATGGCGCAGTTCGGTGTGAATGTCACCCGTTCTGGCTGGGAGTCCTTCACCGTGCCGGCAGCAGCGGGTTATAGCGCACCGGGCAAAATGTATGTGGAAGGCGATGCATCTTCGGCGTCTTACTTTTTGGCGGCGGGCGCACTGGGTGGCGGCCCCTTGCGTGTACAAGGCGTGGGCGTTAGCAGTATTCAAGGCGATGTGGCATTTGCAGAAGCGCTGGAAGCCATAGGCGTAACCATTACGCGCGGCGACAATTGGATTGAGGCTTCTGCGCCTAATGGCTTGCCGCTTAAGGCTTTTGATCGCGATTTTAATCACATTCCCGATGCGGCTGACGCTGGCAGTAGTGGCCTTGTTTTGCGATGGCCCTTCACGCTTGACCAATATTGCGAGTTGGCGTGTAAAGGAAACGGATCGTATTGCGGCTATGGCGACTGAGTTACGCAAGCTAGGCGCGATTGTGGAGGAGGGCGAGGATTGGTTGAAGATCACGCCCGTTGCTACTTTGGTGCCTAATGCCGCTATAGATACTTATGACGATCATCGCATGGCGATGTGTTTCTCATTGGCGACGTTTGGTGGTGTACCTGTGCGCATTAATGATCCCAAGTGTACTGCTAAGACGTTCCCTACTTATTTTGATGTATTCGGCGCGGTTGTAAGTTAATGGATAAGGTTACTGTTCAAGGTGCATTTCAGGTTGATTTCAAAGTGCGCGACTACGAATGCGATATGCAAGGTATAGTCAATAACAGTGTGTACCAAAATTATTTGGAACATGCGCGCCACGAATTTTTGTTATCGAACAATATTAATTTCGCAGAGCTAGCACGCCAAAAAATTAATTTGGTGGTGCTGCGCGCAGAGTTGGATTATAAAGCTCCCCTGACAAGCGGCGACGCATTTTTTGTAGAAGTGGTCTTGGCCAAAGCATCGCGCGTGCGCTTTGATTTTTTACAAAAAGTAATTCGCAAGTCAGATGGCAAACTAATGCTTGAGGCAAAAGTGACCGGCACGTCGGTTAATGAGCGCGGCCGCCCTTTTGTGCCTGATGTGATTGCCAACTTGATGGAGTCGATCCCTGAGGCTCATTAGTTTTTGGGTAGGTTAAATTAACGATCGGCAGCATCAAAAAAGTAACTCAATGTTTACAATAAACCGCATGGGTGTTTAGTTAAGATTCTCGTAGATTAGTGCGCGAGAATAGAGTCTAACGCTAGTGCGGTTTTTTTATTTTCAGTACAATTTACATCATGCATTTTTTATCAGGAGTTCGGCTATGTCTTACGCACAGTTACATAAGCACTTTTTAAAAATTGCACATTTGAATCATCTTTCTGCAATCTGTAATTGGGATCAGGCCGCTATGATGCCATCAGGTGGCAATGAGGCGCGCAGCGCAGCGCTGGCCGAGCTTTCGGTATTGATCCATCAGCAGACGACTGCTGGGCAATTGGCTGGATGGATAGAATCGGCAGAGAAAGAGGCTTTGAGAGTAGAAGAGCAAGCGAGCCTTGCGGCAATGAAACGCCGTTGGCAGCAGGCCAATCAGTTGCCCGAGACTTTGGTGTTGGCGCAGTCGCTCGCCACCTCAACCTGCGAACATGCATGGCGCGAACAGCGCAAAAAGAATGATTGGGAATCATTTAAACCTAACCTCGTTAAGGTGGTAGAGCTGGCGCGTGAGGAGGCGAGTATCCGTGCGGCAGCATCAGGTGTGAGTCGCTATGACGCCATGCTTGAACTTTATGAGCCAGGTATTAATTGCGCACAATTAGATGAATTATTTGGTGATATAAAAACCTGGTTGCCTGACTATATTCAGCGTGCGGAACAATTGCAGACGGCAAAAAATATCATTACGCCCACAGGTCCTTTTTCAATAGAACAGCAAAAAGCCTTGGGCGAGGCAGCGATGAAATTGTTGGGGTTTGATTTTGAGCATGGCCGCTTAGATGTGAGCAACCATCCTTTTTGTGGCGGTGTACCTAGCGATGTGCGCATTACGACACGCTATGATGAGGCGGATTTCATGAAAGCCTTGTTAGGTGTGATCCATGAAACGGGCCATGCGCGCTATGAACAAAATTTACCTAAAGCCTGGACGGGGTTGCCTGTGGCCGAGGCGCGCTCAACGGGTATTCACGAAAGCCAAAGCTTGTTATTTGAAATGCAGCTGGCGCGCTCTCCAGAATTCACACAGTTGTTGGCGCCCTTGGCCGCGAAAATATTACAGCGCGAGGATGATCCCGCATTCACCACGGATAACCTCTACCAATTTAATACCCGTGTAAAACGCGGTTACATTCGCGTGAATGCGGATGAGCTAAGCTACCCCGCCCATGTTATTTTGCGCTATGAAATTGAACGCGCCCTAATTGATGGCGAGATTGAGGTGGATGATATTCCGGCCCTCTGGAATGAAAAAATGCAGGCCTATTTAGGCTTGTCTACTGAAGGCAATTATAGCGATGGTTGCATGCAGGATATTCATTGGGCGTTGGGGCTTTTTGGTTATTTTCCATCTTATACCTTGGGCGCACTCTATGCGGCGCAAGAGTTTTCGGCGGCTAAGCGTGCAATCCCCACATTTGATGAAAAAATTGCAGCGGGCGATTTAGAGGAGCTGTTTGCGTGGCTCAATACCCATATTTGGTCAAAGGGTAGTTTTTTAGCCACTCAAGATCTGATGACGGCGGCTACTGGTGAGCCATTAAATGCGCGGTATTTTAAGCGGCATGTTGAACAGCGTTATTTATCTTTGTAATCGTTACTTTCCTCCTTCGGGTAAGTGACGCGATTTTTTGGAAGCATGATGTATGTTTGTGGGATTTGATTACGGTACCTCTAACTGTGCCGTCTCTTGGGTTGATCAGGGTAAGGCGGCATTGATTCCGCTCTATGCGGATAATGCATTTGTACCTTCTACCTTGTATGCAGTAGAGCGCTCTTTTATCGCCGATTATGTTGCGCAACATCTCACAGATGCTGCCGAGCGTGTTACCTATGGACAAAGTCGCGCGGCATTATTGTCCAAGGCGCGCGCGGATAAAATAGAGCATGAGCTGGAGTCGGCAAGCGAGGGTTTATTTTTCGGTGCTGAAGCTATAGCTCACTATATAGACGCGCCCAGCGAAGGTTACTTTATAAAATCGCCCAAATCGTTTTTGGGCGCGAGTGGTTTGCGCCAGCAGTCGATTGATTTCTTTGAAGACCTAGTCGCCGCTATGATGCTCAACGTTAAGGCGCGCGCCGAGCAACATCTGGGGCGGGATATTACTCAGGCAGTGATTGGGCGCCCTGTTAACTTTCAGGGTATCAATGCTGAGGAGAGTAATCGTCAAGCGCAAGAAATTTTGTTGGCGGCGGCAACGCGTGTTGGTTTTCGTAATGTTGAATTTCTTTTTGAGCCGTTGGCCGCTGGCTTCGATTTCGAAACGCGCCTGCGTGAAAATAAACGGGTGTTGGTGGTGGACGTGGGCGGTGGTACTACTGACTGTTCTATGGTGCTCATGGGGCCTGCACATATTAAGCAGTTCAGCCGCGCGCAGGATTTTCTCGGTCACACCGGTGAGCGAATTGGCGGCAATGATTTTGATATTCAGTGTGCGCAACAATTATTTATGCCTGAGTTCGGCATGCTTTCGCCGTTGAAATCAGGTTTGCCTATGCCACTTATGCCTTTTGTGAATGGCGTGGCGGTGAATGACTTAGGCGCACAAACCGAATTTTATGATTTAAAAACCCAGCTGCTGCTGGAACGTTTAAGCCGTGATACCACTGAACCTGCGTTACTGAAGCGCTTTAGCGCTATGCGTACAGCAAAAAAAAATTTTGCAGTAGTGCGTTTGGCCGAAGATACCAAAATTGCACTGTCGTCTGCAGCGAGTGTGGCGGCCGATTTAGGTTTTATTGAAACTGATTTTAGTATTCATTGCAGTGCAGAGCGTTTTGCTGTGGCGAGCGATATGCTTTTGCAGAAAATCACGACGCTGATTGCAGATGCTATGAACCAAGCCGGTACCACGCCCGATTTGGTGTATCTCACTGGCGGCAGCGCGAAATCGCCCTTGATTCAGCAAGCCATTCGCAGGCTCTTGGGTGAAGAAATTCCGCTGGTTGATGGCGATCACTTTGGCAGTGTGGCGACAGGGCTTGGCGTTTGGGCACAGCGTGTTTTTGCGTAGTGTTTTTTCTAGCGTAACATTAAGTGTTGCATCTCAGGTGCAGCATGGGGTTGGCAAGCAAATTTATAGCGCTATAGGGGTTTAGGATTAATAGAGTTGTTATTAATCGCTCTCGTTATGAATGGCTCGCGGCTACATGGGTTATAGTGTTCGCAATGCTTTGCTATTAAGGAGAAATCGTGTGCAGCTTTTTGCGTACAATCCAATTGGTCGGCCCCATGAGTTATTGATTTGGGTCGGGATTTTGGGCGAGGCGGTGCCGCCTACTGTAACTTTTGAAATCGCACAGCAAACAGTAGCG
>Ga0070748_1000583_pt1 | contig 17513 bp, 15 predicted proteins | sample VirMetDEL_Nov_12_FD_77015 | JGI IMG/M metagenome (GOLD analysis project Ga0070748, IMG submission 77015) | Aqueous microbial communities from the Delaware River and Bay under freshwater to marine salinity gradient to study organic matter... | ecosystem: Environmental > Aquatic > Marine > Coastal... | reverse complement strand
TGTCTCCACAATTGGTAAGGGTTATGCCTAATAAAATGATAGATAGCAAGTTATATTTTTTCATGTTTTATTTTTTTGAATACCACAATATACAATGTTATTGTTACAGCACAAAGGGCGTGCAAAAATATAAAAAGGTTGTGTATTTGCACGGGCAAGTCCTACACGACCAGCACCTGCAGACTCCCCCAGGATGGGAACATAGCAAGGGTACGTGGTTGAGCGGTGCGATGTAGGTCGCTTGCCATTTTTTATAATCTGTTAGTTTCGGCTAGTCAGATTTTTTTTATGCCAATTTATAACTGTTTTCAAAATAATAAGAATAGTAGTCTTCCGTATGGAGGATTTTTTTATTTTTGGACAATTCTAAATAAGTAGGTTTAATGATGCTATAATTGTTAGTATCTACTAGAATTTATAATCTACACCTTAAAGAGTATTTAATGAATAAAGTAGTATTGATTACTGGAGGTTCTTCAGGAATAGGGAAATCTATAGGGGAATTTTTACATCATAAAGGATTTGTTGTTTATGGAACAAGTAGGAATCCAGATCGTATTTTAAATTCTGCTTTTCCATTAGTAGCTTTAGATGTTCGCGATGCTGCTTCTATTGAAAGTGCGGTTGCTAAAATAATCGCCACCTCTGGTAGACTGGATATTGTAGTAAACAACGCAGGTGTGGGTATTACAGGTCCTATGGAAGAAATTCCTACTGCTGAAATGAAGAGTCATTTTGACACCAATTTCTTTGGACCTATCGAAGTAATGAAAGCTGTTTTACCACAAATGCGTGCACAAGGAGACGGGTTGATTATTAACATTACTTCAATAGCAGGATACATGGGGCTGCCTTATCGCTCGATGTACTCGGCTTCAAAAGGAGCATTAGAAATCGTTACCGAAGCACTGCGCATGGAAGTGAAAGCTTTTGGTGTTCAAATAACTAATGTGGCTCCGGGTGATTTTGCTACAAATATAGCTTCTGGTCGATATCATGCACCAGTTATCAAGGGATCTGCTTATGAAACATCTTATGGCGAATCTTTAAGAACTATGGATGAGCATGTAGATGCGGGAAGTAATCCTAATGAAATGGCTGAGGCGGTTTATAAAATCATACAAACTAAAAAGCCTAAAATTCATTATAAAGTAGGTGCATTTATGCAGAAATTTTCTATTGTTTTGAAAAGAATTCTTCCTGATAAAGTGTATGAAAAAATGCTGATGAATCATTATAAGTTGTAATTTTGCAGCAAGTTTGCGTGAGGGATAGCAGTGAAAAGCCCACAGCAGCGTGTAGCGATAGCGAAACGATGCGAGGACTTGCAGCGAATAGCCCGACCCGATCCCGATAGCTATCGGGATTAATGAGGGTCACGCCCAAAAAAATAAAACACACAATTTAATATAAATATTATGAAATTTTTTATTGACACGGCTAATTTAGCTCAGATTAAAGAAGCGCAAGCATTAGGAGTTTTGGACGGAGTTACAACTAATCCATCATTGATGGCTAAGGAAGGAATTACTGGAAAAAACAACATTTTGAAACATTATGTTGACATTTGTAACCTAGTTGAAGGTGATGTAAGTGCTGAAGTGAATGCGCTTGATTATGACGGAATGATTAAAGAAGGTGAAGAATTAGCTGATTTGCATGAGCAAATTGTTGTTAAATTACCGATGACAAAAGAAGGAGTTATGGCGGCTAAATATTTCTCAGATAGAGGAATTAAGACTAACGTAACTTTAGTATTCTCAGCTGGACAAGCTTTATTGGCTGCAAAATCGGGAGCTACTTATGTTTCTCCATTTATTGGTCGTTTAGATGATGTTTCTACTGATGGTTTAGCTTTGATCGAAGAGATTAGAGATATTTATGACAATTATGGTTATGAAACACAAATTCTTGCTGCATCTGTACGTCATACTATGCATATTGTAAATTGTGCAAAAATTGGTGCTGACGTAATGACGGGTCCATTATCTGCTATTTACGGATTGTTGAAACACCCATTAACTGATATTGGTTTAGCACAGTTTGTTGCTGATTTCGAAAAAGGGAATAAGTAAAAAGAATTTTATAGAGCAATCAAGTGCTCGTATAATGACATAAAAAAAGTGCCATTCGCTACGGTGAATGGCACTTTTTATTTTACTTACTGTATAATTATTTGCGTACAAATGGTGGTAATAATTTTGAAGAAACTTCTCCAAAACCAATACGAACTTGACTGTTTTTGCAAAAGCCTTTCATAATTACTGTGTCATTATCGTTAATGAACTTACGTTCAGTACCATCATTAAGTTTGATAGGGTTTTTACCTCCCCATGTCAGTTCTAACATTGAACCGTAACTGTCAGCTGTAGGTCCAGAGATAGTTCCAGATCCCATCATGTCTCCTGAATTGACACGGCAACCATTAGAGGTATGGTGTGTTAATTGCTGGTTCATGGTCCAATACATGTATTTAAAGTTAGAGTTACTTACAATAGTAGGCTCTGCGTCTTCTGGCTGAATAGCTACTTCTAAGTTGATATCAAATGAATGTTTCCCTTTTTGCAATAAATAAGGTAACGGACTAGGATTTTGTTTAGGTCCAGGAACTCTAAATGGCTCTAATGCATCCATAGTAACAATCCATGGTGATATTGATGAAGCAAAGTTCTTGGCTAAGAAGGGTCCTAGTGGCACGTATTCCCATTTTTGAATATCACGAGCGCTCCAGTCATTTAATAAAACCATCCCGAAGATATAATCTTCAGCTTCGCTAATAGGAATCATTTCTCCCATCACATTAGCATCTGTCGTAATAAAAGCCGTTTCAAGTTCAAAATCAATTAAACGAGATGGTCCAAAAACAGGTGTGTTTTCACCGGCAGGTAAGGTTTGACCAATAGGCCTATGAACAGGGATTCCAGAAGGTACTATAGTTGAACTTCTACCGTGGTAACCTACAGGAATGTGAAGCCAGTTAGGCAATAAGGCGTTATCTGGGTCACGGAACATTTTTCCTACATTAGTAGCGTGTTCTTTACTAGAATAGAAATCAGTGTAATCACCAATAAGGACTGGTAATTGCATTTCTACATCTGCGATATTAAAAATAACGATATCACGATGTTTTTGTTCATCGCGTAATTTTGGGTTGTTGTTGTCAAAAATGTCAGCAATACGGTTACGAACTAATCTCCAGGTTTTTTTACCATCTGAGATAAAGTCGTTTAAGGTATCTTGCATGAACATATCATCAGTTAATTCAATACCTGCAAAGTAATTTAGTTGTTGTAAAGCTCCTAAGTCTATTGCGAAATCACCGATTCTAGTTCCTACGGTAACAACATTTTCTTTAGTTAAGAAAACTCCAAATGGAATATTCTGAATTGGGAAATCACTGTTTTCTGGTACTTCTAACCATGATTTTCTGTTGGTATCGTTGGCTGATATTGGCATAATATGTTAATTGTTTTGTTGAAAATTATACTTCAAATATATTATAATCTAAGAGTTTGGCAAGCGTTTTTTTGTATTTTTGCTACAAATTAACTAAATTCAAAGAAATGCAACGCGACGAACAAATTTTTGACCTTATTCTAGAAGAACAAGAAAGACAAATACACGGATTAGAACTAATTGCCTCAGAGAACTTTGTAAGTGATGAAGTAATGGAAGCTGCTGGTTCAGTATTAACTAATAAATATGCTGAAGGATATCCTGGAAAAAGGTATTATGGTGGTTGCGAAGTGGTAGATGTTGTAGAGCAAATTGCTATTGATAGAGCAAAGGAATTATTTGGTGCTGTTTATGCCAATGTGCAGCCACATTCAGGTTCGCAAGCAAATACAGCGGTGTATCATGCTTGTCTACAGCCAGGAGATAAAATATTAGGATTTGACTTATCACATGGTGGTCACTTAACTCATGGTTCTCCAGTAAACTTCTCAGGACGTTTGTATACTCCTGTTTTTTACGGTGTGGATGCTGAGACAGGTCGTTTAGATTATGATAAAATTCAAGAAATTGCTACTAAAGAGCAACCTAAATTAATTATTGCAGGAGCTTCGGCTTATTCTCGTGATATGGATTTTGAGCGTTTTAGAGTAATTGCTGATAGTGTAGGGGCTATCTTATTTGCTGATATTTCACACCCAGCAGGACTAATTGCTAAGGGATTAATGAATGACCCAATTCCTCATTGTCATATTGTATCTACTACTACTCACAAAACATTGCGTGGACCTAGAGGTGGATTGATATTAATGGGTAAGGATTTTGAAAACCCAATGGGATTAAAAACACCAAAGGGAGAAATCAGAATGATGTCCTCTTTATTAGATCTTGCCGTTTTCCCTGGAAATCAAGGTGGTCCTTTAATGCATATTATTGCAGCTAAGGCTGTTGCATTTGGAGAAGCTTTAAAAGACGAATTTTTTACCTATGCGATGCAATTGCAAAAAAATGCCAATGCAATGGCAGATGCTTTTGTAAAAAGAGGGTATAATATTATCTCTGGTGGTACAGATAACCACATGATGTTAATTGATTTAAGAAATAAAGGTATATCTGGTAAAGAAGCTGAAAATGCTTTAGTAAAAGCAGAAATCACTGTAAATAAAAATATGGTTCCATTTGATGATAAATCACCGTTTGTTACTTCAGGTATCCGTGTAGGAACGCCAGCTATAACGACTCGTGGTTTAGTAGAAGAAGATATGGAAACAATCGTTGCTTTAATTGATAAAGTATTGACTAATCATACTGATGAAGATATTATCGAAGAAGTAGCAAACGAAGTAAATGAAATGATGAGCGAAAGAGCAATCTTCGTTTTTTAAAAAGTTTACTAGTTTGAATATTGAAAGTTTAAGGTTTTGTAAGGTTGAAAACACTACAAAACTTTAAACTTTTTTTTAAGTACCTCTAGGTTTAAACCAATTTTAAATTAAAAAAATGTCTGTATTACGATTAAAGCTGCCTACAGACCCAAGATGGGTTAATATAGTTGAGAAAAATATCGAGGAAATCTTGACAGATCACGCTTGGTGTGAACAAAAAGCAGCAACCAATGCTATTACCATAATTACTAATAATTCAGAACATCAAGATTTAGTCAAAGATTTATTGGCTTTAGCCAAAGAAGAAATTGATCATTTTGAGCAAGTGCATAATATAATTATTAAAAGGGGGTTAAAGCTAGGCAGAGAACGCAAAGATGATTATGTAAATGAATTGTATTTATATATGAAGAAAAGTGGAAATGGGAGTAGAGTTTCCAGTCTGGTGGAGCGCTTACTGTTTTCGGCAATGATTGAGGCTCGCAGTTGCGAGCGCTTTAAAGTTTTGTCAGAAAACATACAGGATGACGAATTAGCAGTCTTTTATAGAGACCTAATGGAGAGCGAAGCGGGACATTATACAACTTTTATTACATATGCGAGAAAATATGGTACGGGAATTGATGTAGAGAAGCGCTGGAGAGAATGGATTGAGTTCGAAGCATCCGTTATTGCCAACTACGGAAAAGGCGAAACCATTCACGGCTAGCACTTAGATGTGTATTTAATGCTATTGAAAATTATTTTCAGCGGTAATAAAAAGAGGTTTATAAATCAATTGGTTACAAAAATGGCAGAATATTATGCCATTTATTTTTGATTTAGTTCTCGTTTTTTTCGTCCGATTATTATTTTTGGTATATATTTATAAAATTTATTTGTAATAATAACAACTTAAGTATTAAGATGAGGCTCTATATAAAATATGACGGTATTGTGGCTTGTAGAGTAATCTTACAAGAGCAGTTAGAAAAATTAGGTATTAGTTACAAACTTTTAGAGTTAGGTGAAATTGAGATAAGCAACAGTGTTCCTAAGGAAACACTTGTAGAACTTCAAGAAGTACTCAATAAGTATTCGATTTTTATCGTTAGTAATGAAAAAAGCCAGTTGATACAAAGAATAAAAGATGCTATTGTAGAGATGGTTTATGAAAAAGATAAGCTCCCTTCTGTAACCATATCTCAGTATTTATCAGAAAAGCTAAATTTTAGTTACGGATATATAACCAATATTTTTTCGGAATATACCTATACTTCAATTGAGAACTTTATTATCATTCAGAAAATTGAGCGTGCTAAGAAATTAATCATTGAAGACGAATTGACACTTACAGAAGTTTCGTATAAATTAAATTACAGTAGTGTTGCTTATTTATCCAGTCAATTTAAAAAAGTAACAGGCTTAACACCTTCGGCTTTTAAAAGAATAGTAGACAAGAGAAGAAGCTTGTCAAATTAAAAAAAAAATAAACAAACAGAAAAAGTTATGATTACACACAAGGATTCGATACATATTTTGATTGCAGATGATGATGAAGATGATCGTGCCTTCTTTAGTGATGCGATGATGGAACTGAGAATGAACAATAAACTAACATTATTTAATGATGGTAAAGATTTAATGGAATATTTAGCAGATCCAGATATTGTTATGCCACACATATTGTTTCTGGATTTAAATATGCCTTATAAATCAGGATTTGAATGTTTAAAAGAAATCAGGGCTGACGAAAGATTTAAAGAGGTATCTATTGCGATATATTCAACTTCATCTTCAGAGAAAGATATTGAAGAAACTTTTATTGAAGGTGCAAATATTTATATAAAAAAACCAAATGACTTCACCAAGCTTAAAAAAGTGATAAAAGAAGTATTAAACATTAATTGGCAATTTCATTCATCTGGTTTAAATAAAGAAACTTTTTTCTTTAGCATATAATATACTTTTTGATGAAGTTAGTAAACTTATATAGAAATTCTCAAATATTTAAGATTGCTTTAGGAATAGCAATCGCTGTAGTAATATATATAGCATCTGTTTTTTATAAACAGATGCAAAGTTTAGAATCATCAGTTAATTTAATAACAAATTCTACAGAAACGCAACTGGAATTAGAACGCGTACTTTCTATAATAAGTATTTATGAAACTAATTTACGTAGTTACATCATTACAAAAGATCAATCCTATCTTGAACATCGCTTTTTAAGAAAAGGGGAAATCGATCTGAATTTTAGCCGCATCAAAAAGTTAGTAGCAAACAATCCTGCTAGGACTAAGGATGTAGAACAGTTAAAGAGAATGATCGATTATCGATTTGCCTTGTTTAGGGAAACTTTGCTCCTAGCTAAAAGTCCTAATACAGATAGCCAACGCTTAAATGCCAAATTACAAGAAAGTAGTGACTTCACGGAATCCATGAAAACCTTTGTCTATAAAACTATTAATGCAGAGGGGGATAAATTAAAAATTCACAACAACAACCATCAGTTCGAATTACAAGATTCTATTATCAGTGCCTTTTTACTGGTAATATTATCCTTACTCATTTTATTATTATCGTTTAATAAGATGAATGTAGATATAAGAGAGCTTAAAAAAGCCAATGACGAACTTAAGTTTCTTAATCACGCTTTTAATAATGCAGAAAAGATAGCCGGTTTTGGACACTGGAAAATTAACCTGGAGACCATGGTCTATACTTTTTCAGATAATTTCTTCCGATTAATAGGCGTAGAACCGCATTCATTTGAACCAAATTTAGCAAATGTCGCCAAATTTATTCATCCTGATGATTTAGAGTATGTGATTAAGACACATAAGGATTCTTTAGAAACCAAAGAGTCTACTTCAATAATGTTCAGATTTGTATTGCCCAATGGTGATTACAGGTACATAATATCAGTTGGAACTTTTACGAGAAATAGTGAAGGTCAAATGGTTAAAACTGGTGTTAATTATGATATGAGTGACCAATACAAAAAGACATTAGAACTTGAAGAAAATAATAAAGAACTAAAAAGTATCAATGAAGAGCTAGAGTCCTTTAATAATATAGTAAGTCATGATCTTCAAGAACCCTTGCATAAAATTCAAATGTTTATCTCAAGAATTGAGGCTAAAGAAATGGATTTAATAACAGAACAAGGAAAAGTATATTTTTCTAAAATTCGCACCTCTGCTAATAAAATGCAAACGCTGTTGATTGATTTAGTTAATTATTCTCGAACTATTAAGGGCGATAAAGTATTTGTTGAAACAGATTTAAATGAAGTTCTACTTCAAGTTATTGATGATCTATCTCTTAATATCGAAAATAAAAAAGCCTTAGTTAGTGTAGCACTTTTACCCACATTAAAGGTTATTCCATTCCAAGTAGAACAACTATTTATTAATTTAATATCTAATTCTCTTAAGTATAGCAAGGAAGAACTAATTCCAGAGATTACTGTTTTTACTGAAGAGATTGAAATTAATGATATTTATGAAAACGAACTTATTAGCAATGATGATTTTTATAAAATCGTAGTATCTGACAACGGTATTGGCTTTAAGCAAGAGTACGCTGATAAAGTTTTTATATTATTTCAGCGACTGGAGAAAGATTCGAAATATTCAGGAACGGGTTTAGGCTTGGCTATTTGTAAAAGAATTGTAGAGAATCACGATGGATTTATTAAAGTAAATTCTGAACCGGGTGTTGGTACTCGATTTGCTATTTACTTACCCAAAAAGTTTTCGTCCTAAATTGACTTAATAATGGTAAGCATTTGTACGAAGTTAAAAGAATACGTTGTTATTTAGTAGCACTCATTTTTCAATACCTATATTATGTTTACAATTTCAGAAGCTACTCCAGAAGATTACAAAATAATTCGTGATATCGCTTATGAGACTTGGCCTCACGCATATGGAGAGATTCTTTCTAAAGCGCAATTAAGCTATATGTTGGAAGCTTTTTATTCGATAGAAGCGTTAAAGGATAATGTGAACAATAAAGGGCACCATTTCTTATTAATAAAAGAGAATGAATGTTTTTTAGGATTTGCCTCTTATGAAAACAATTACAAAAACCAATCGACTACACGTATACATAAAATATATGTTTTACCCCAAACTCAAGGTAAAGGTGTTGGTAAAAAATTAATAGATGCCATTGAATGTATTGCAAATGAGCATAATTCCACTTTACTTTCTTTGAACGTGAACCGCTATAACAAAGCTTTGACTTTTTATCAAAAAATAGGTTTTAAAATAATAAGCCAAGAAGATATTGAATTAGATTATGGTTATCTAATGGAAGATTTTGTGATGGAAAAACAACTTTAGTTTTTCTATATATCACATAAAATAAATAAATAATAGTTTGTAACTAATTGTTTTACAGTAAAAAAGAGGTAAATTTAAGTCGTTATTTTTACTCATTTCCTTAAAAGCTGTTGATGAAAATTATTAGACTTTATTATTTATTTGTAATGCTAAGCTTTATCTCTTGTTCGAAAAAAGAAAAGGGCATTAAACCCCAGGTAGGAACTATAACTGAGGCGGTTTATGCTTCAGGTATTATCAAAGCAGAAAATCAGTATGTAGTTTATGCTACTGTGAATGGTATTTTACAAAAAATAAATGTAGTTGCTGGGCAGTCAATCAAGGAGAATCAACTGTTATTTGATATTGAAAGAAAGAAAGCAGAAATAAACACTGAAAATGCTCGACTGACGTACGAACTAAGTAGAGAAAACAGCCGTTATATTCAAGATCGACTTGCAGAAATGGAAATTAAGGTTCAAAGCGCTAAGGATAAATTTGCCTTAACTGAATCCATTTATAAACGCAATGAACGTATTAGAAATTTAGAAGGTATTTCAGAAATTGATTTTGAAGCTGTTACTTTAAATTATAAAAGTGCAAAACTTAGTTATGAAACTTCTAAAAAGCAGCTAGCTCAACTCAAAGAGCAATTGCGTACGGAGCAAAAAAGGAATTCGAATAATCTGAGGTACAGTCAACAATCACAAAATGATTTCAGTATTAGAAGTGCGTTTTCGGGGCAATTATTTGATATCCTAGTAAAAGAAGGTGCTCTGATTTCTCCTCAAACACCTATGGCTATCATTGGAAAAGCTAATTCCTTTATAATCGAATTAGAAGTGGATGAAAATGATATGGTACATGTTGCTATGGACCAGAAAATTATGGTAACCATGGATAGTTATAAAGGGACTGTTTTTGAAGCTTATGTTTCAAAAATTTACCCCATCATGGATGAGCGATCACGTACTTTTAAAATTGAAGCTCATTTTATAAACCCTCCCAAAAAACTATATCCTAATTTAACAGCCGAAGCAAATATTATTATTAGACAAAAGGAAAATGCGCTTATCATACCAAAAAACTATTTGGTTGATCAAGAATATGTCTTTCTTGATAAGGAAATAAAGAGGAAAGTAAAAATTGGTTTAACTGATTATATGAAGGTAGAAGTCTTAGAAGGACTAGATAAAGACGATCTTATTTATAAACCCAAAGAATGAAGTCTAAGCTAATCGTAAATATTGCACTCCATCTTCTTCTTGCTCGTTTAAAACAGACCATTGTTGCGGCGGTAGGAGTGACTTTCGGGATTGCCATGTTTATTGCTTTGGTAAGTTTTATGAATGGTTTAAATGATCTACTGGATGATTTGATGCTTAATCGAACTCCACACGTACTGCTGTATAATGAAGTCAAACCGTCAGAAACTCAGCCGTTGGATTTATCGCAGCAATATAAAGACAACATGAATTTTATAAACTCTATAAAGCCCAAGGATCGCGGGAAGTCGATATACAATAGCAAAAAGATTATTCATAATTTAAAACAAGACAAACGAATTATTGATGTAGCTCCTAAGGTAGTTGCTTCTGTTTTATTTAACTCAGGTACTATTGAAATTGCAGGTTTTATAAACGGCATTGATTTAATAGCAGAAGATAAATTGTTTAAAATTAGCGATTACATAAAAGAAGGTGTAGTAACTGATTTAGAGCAAAATAACAGTATAATAATTGGTAAGGGCCTAGCCGATAAAATGATGCTGACTAAAGGTGATATCATTAAAGTATCGAGTTCTAATGGCGACTTAGCGGCATTAAAGATTGTAGGTATATCAGAATTAGGAATATCAGAAATAGACAATGTAATGAGCTATTCTTCACTTGAAACGGCCCAAAAGCTGCTTGGAGAGCCCACTAATTATATAACTGATATCCAAATTAATCTTTTCGATAAAGAGTCGGCACCAAAAGTGGCAAAAGAGCTTCATCAAGAATTCAATTTAGATACGATTGATTATGTAGCTGCTAATGCACAGTTTGAAACTGGCAGTACAATTCGGGGTATAATCTCTTATTCTGTTGGGATAGTGCTTTTAATTGTAGCAGGTTTTGGAATATACAACATATTGAACATGATGATTTACGAAAAAATGGATAGTATTGCTATCTTAAAAGCAACAGGTTTTTCTGGTAGTGATGTTAAATGGATTTTTATAACATTGTCCGTTATCATAGGGTTTACCGGCGGAATTTTTGGACTATTATTTGGTTATATTTTTTCATCGATTATTGACGTCATACCTTTTGAAACAAGTTCGTTACCAAATTTAAAAACATATCCTATCAATTATAGTCCTGTCTTTTATCTGATAGGAATTTTGTTTGCATTATTCACTACAATTATTTCTGGATTATTTCCTGCTTTAAAAGCAAGTAAAGTGGATCCAGTAGAAATTATTAGAGGAAAATAGTATGGAAAATATTGCTTTACAAACGGTTGATTTATCTAAGTTCTTCTACGATCCAATAGAATTCCAAGTAATTAAAGGGGTTAATTTAACTATTAATCATGGAGAATTTGTATCGATCGTAGGGAAGTCGGGAAGCGGAAAATCTACATTACTATACTTGCTATCTACCATGGATACAGATTATGAAGGGCAGTTGTATATTGATAACGAGTTAGTGACTGGTCAGTCGGATACTAAGTTAGCAGCAATAAGAAATGAAAAAATAGGATTTGTTTTTCAGTTTCACTATTTGTTATCAGAGTATAGTGTCTTAAAGAACGTGATGCTTCCTGGTTTAAAATTAGGTAAACTGTCTGAACAAGAATTAGAATACCGGGCTATGGAGCATCTTAAAACCCTAGGTATTGAAAAACATGCGTTAAAGATGACACATCAATTAAGCGGCGGTGAGAAGCAAAGAGTAGCTATAGCTCGCGCTTTAATTAATGATCCTCTGATAATAATGGGGGATGAACCAACAGGGAATTTGGATCAAAAAAATGGAGATATCGTTTTTGATATTTTTAAAAAATTAACAGCTGATTATAATCAAACCATCTTAATTGTCACTCATGATACTGATTTTGCAAATAAAACCGACCGCATAATAACAATGGAGGATGGGCGTATATTGTCATAGTTCAAACTATTGTACTACGATATCGTATTTTGAAAGTAATCCCTTTACTCCCGAAATGCTAAATTTTGCCTTTTTTAATTTGGTTATGGAGGGATCTATCGTGTAATTATAACTAGTTGTGAAGTCCGCTTTATTAGCATTAGCCTTAGCAAATTCAGAACGATACAAATCACAACGGTCATAAACAACTTCGTTTAAATTGCTATTCATGAAATCAGTAGCAATCATACTGCAATTTGTAAAATGGGTGCTTTTTAAATTTAGTGAGTAAAATTTCGAAAAATCTAATATACAATTGGTGAAATTTATTTCAAAAATAAATTGGTCGCACATAGCAAAATTTACCTCTTTAATTGCACACTTTTTAAAATGAACATTTCGTAGGGCAACGTGATTTATGTGTGCATTGCTAAAATTACAATTTTGAAAAACACAATCTATGAAAGTCACCGCAATGAAATTACAATCAGTAAAATTACTGTCATAAAAAATACATGATTCGTATTCTTTTTGATTCAAATCATCTCTCTGAAATTTAATGGATCGGTATTCTTTATCTAGAAAATATTGTGTCATTAAGTTGTATTAAATTGAGGTAACAAAAGTGAAATTTTGTAGCTGCAAATTAACAAAAATAAACGATAATTTTGCCTTTAAAACTCGTTCAAAAAAAGCCGTTTTTTAGTCGAAAAATATGCCGTAAATATTCATTTAAAATCCGATATAAAATAGCTGAAATTTAGATAAATAATGCCCGATTAAGATTAAAAATAAGTATCAATATATTTTATTTTTAACTTTTTTTTAAAAATTAAAAAATGTGCTAACTAATGTGTTTACAGTATGTTTAGACTTTTTTTATAAAAACAATTATACTATTTTATAATAAAGTTATAACATTATCACGTCAGAATTTTAAGATTAATTTTTTTTCATAATATTTCTATAAATCAATGAAATTTAGAGCTGATTTCAAGAGATTAATCACTTCTTTTTTTTATTTTTGAATCACTAAAAAACACCTTTTTAGGTAGTTGATTTTTGAAATGTAATTTTTTTATATAAAAGTGTTCTTAGGAATGATTTTTTTATTTAATTCGAAGATTTATGTTGGGTATTATTTTTTATAAAAACCCTTTTAAATTGAACGAATTTTATTTCGAATTTCAAGCTGTTTTTGTTAGAAATTTTGCTCAATGCAAAAGGAAAGAAATACAACATTATGATACTAATTGTCGATGATATAAAAGCAAATATTGTAGCACTAAAAAAAATACTAGAGCTGCATAACTTGGAAGTAGATTCAGCTGAATCTGGTGATGAGGCTTTAAAGAAAATTTTGAAGAATAATTATGCTCTGATAATAATGGATGTTCAAATGCCTGGAATGGATGGATTTGAAGTGGCGGAGATCCTAGCGGGTAGTAATCGAACTAAAGACATACCTGTGATCTTTTTATCTGCAGTAAATAAACAGAAAAAATTTATTTCTAAAGGTTATGAAACCGGCGGAGTGGATTACATTACTAAACCAGTAGATTCTGATTTGTTAATACTTAAAGTTAAGACGTTTCTAAAAATATTTCAGCAGCAAAACGAATTAAAATCCATTAGAGATTTATTATCTAAGGAAATTGAAATACGAAAAGAAGCACAAGAAAACCTAGAAAATAAAGTCTCAGAACGTACTAAGGAGCTTGTGGATAAAAATGATGAGTTAGAATTAAGAAACCACAAGTTACAACAATTTTCTTGGGTAGTATCACATGATCTCAAGGAGCCCCTCCGGAAAATTCAGATCTTCAATAATATTATTAAAGACAGGTATTTAATAGAAGATGAGAAAGCAGTGGATTACGTTAATCGTACAGTCAAATCTGCAGAGAGAATGCAAAATTTAATTTCTGACTTATTAGAATATTCTCGTTTATCTGCTAAGGTTACTCCAGAGAAAGCAGAACTAAACAACCTTGTGAATGAAGTTGTTTCTGATTTTGATTATTTAATCGACGAAAAGCAGGCTACAGTAAAAATAAATAATCTACCTACCATTAAAGGAATACCCACCCAACTAAGACAAGTGTTTCAGAACTTAATTGGTAATTCATTAAAATTCACCAAAAAAGAAGAGCTACCTGTTATAGAGGTCAGCTGTGATTTAATAGAAAGTCGTGATTTTGATAGTGAAAAGTCAGACAATGGTAAGTTTTGTAGAATTACGGTAAAAGATAACGGTATTGGTTTTGATGAACAATATTTAAATAAAATATTTATGATTTTTCAGAGTTTAAGTGATCGTAAAGTCTATGAAGGTACAGGAATTGGACTCGCAATAGCTAAAAAAATTATTGAAAAACATAATGGTTTAATAACAGCCAAAAGTAGTGTAGGGGAAGGGGCTAGTTTTATTATGGTACTACCTTTAGATTTTAGTATTTAAAAAATAAATTAATACGTTTATATAATATACATGGAAAGTAAATTTAAGAGAAATTTATACATTAGTTCTTCAATATCTATTTTGATATTAATGATAAGTTCAACCGCCTCTTTTATAAGTATCAGAAGTCTTTTACACAGTAATTCCCTAGTGAACCATACTCAGGATGTAATTTACAATTTAAATGAAGGAGCAGCCCAAATTGTTGATGCGCAAACCAGTATGCGTGGTTTTCTTGTTACTGGAAGAGAAGATTTTTTAAATCATTTTGACGAAGCAGAAGAAAATGCAAATGCTTACTTTGAGAAAGTTGAGCAACTCACCTTAGACAATTCAGTGCAGCAAAACAGCTTGAAAGAGTTGAAACCTCTTAGAGCTAAATTATTTACTTTTTTAAGATATCGCATTGCTGATAAACGAATTGGTGTCAATATTTTATCCTATGATTTAGATACAGGAAAAATGTTGATGGACAATATACGCGTAATTGTCAAGAGAATTGAAAAGCATGAACAAGATTTGCTTATTCAACGAAATGCTACATCTGAAAAATATGGGGATTATAGTTCAATTTTAATTATCATCGCATTTTTAGTGGCATTGATAATTAGTGTTGTAATGCTTTTTAGAATTTTAAGTGATTATAGAGAACGTTCCCAATTACAACTAGAATTAGAAAAAAGAGATGAAGAAACAGCTCAGCGAATAAAAACTATTAGTGAAATAGCCAGTCAATTATCTGAAGGGAATTATGATATTCGAGTAGATGATGAACAAAAAGATGCGCTAGGTACTGTAGGAATTTCTTTGAATAATATGGGTAAATCACTGAGTACTTCTTTTCAACTATTATCTGAGAAAGAATGGTTGCAAGCTGGTATTGCACAGCTGAATAATATTATGCTAGGTGAAAAGAAATTAAATATACTTACTAAAGACATTATTGAGTTTGTTACTGTTTATTCAAACAGTAGTGCAGGACTTTTATATATCTTAGAAGGTGATGAATTATACCACTCTGCAGGTTATAGCTATATTCCAAATAAAAGTAGAGAACGTTTTAAAATTGGTCACGGTATTTCTGGACAAGCAGCCCTTTCAAGAAAACTAGTTGAAATTAAAGCATTAGAAGAAGATGATATTAAAATATCCTATGCATTAGGTGAAGTGAAACCTTCCCATGTAATTGCTTTACCGTTGCAAGATAATAAAGTAGAAGGAGTTATTGAATTAGCTAGTGTTAAAGGATTTTGTAGTACTGAAATCGAGTTTTTAAATACAGTAGCTAGTAATATAGGAATTGCTATAAAGGCAACTCAAAATAGAAAGAGAGTACATGAACTGTTAGAAGAAACACAGTCTCAATCAGAAGAATTAAGACTGCAGCACAGTGAAATGGAAGCAATTAATGCAGAATTAGAAACGCAAACTGAAAAACTGCAAGCTTCTGAGGAAGAGTTAAGAGTACAGCAAGAGGAACTGCAACAAACCAATGAGGAGCTAGCAGAAAGAAGTGTTTTATTAGAAGAGAAAAATTCTGAAATCCAAAAGAAATCCGAAGATTTAGAGGTGTCAACCCGTTATAAATCGGAATTTTTAGCTAATATGTCACATGAATTGCGTACACCTCTTAATTCCATATTGTTATTAAGTAGATTGCTTTCTGAGAATAATGATAACAACATGAACAGCGAACAAATTGAATTTGCGAAGGTGATTCAAAGTTCAGGGAATGGTTTGTTAGGCTTAATTGATGAAATTCTAGATTTATCTAAAATTGAAGCCGGTAAAATGGATCTTGAATTTATTGATATTGCAACTAAAGAGATTACAGATGGCTTAAAAGATTTGTTCACAGAAGTTGCAAGAGATAAGAAAATCAATTTTGAAATTATTGCTAAAGATGCTCCAGTTGTAATTAAGACTGACAAAATGCGCTTGGAACAAATTCTTAAAAATTTAATTTCTAATGCGATAAAGTTTACTGCCAAAGGGAGTGTGACTTTAGAAATTAAGAGAGATCCAAAGAATGATAACACAATTTGCTTTATTGTAAAAGATACGGGAATTGGTATATCATTAGAAAAACAACCCTTAATTTTTGAAGCATTTCAACAAGCGGATGGCTCTACTAAACGTAAGTACGGGGGAACTGGTTTAGGATTATCTATTAGTAGAGAATTAGCCAAACTTTTAAAAGGTGAAATTTCGCTTAAGAGCGTTCCTGGAGAAGGAAGTGAGTTTATGTTATGTATACCAGTTATAGGATCAGCGATTGAAAGAAATGAAGAGGTTGAAGAACCAACTCCACTTCCTGTCGAAATCATCAAAGATGTTAAAGCGGAAGAAAATAATAAATATTTAAGTCTTACTATTCCAGATGAAATCGAGGATGATAGAGAATCAATTGGGGAGAATGATAAGGTAATTCTAATTGTTGAAGACGACATAAATTTTGCCAAATCTTTACTTACGTTTAGTAGAAAAAGGGGTTACAAAGGAGTTGTAGTAGTAAGAGGAGATTATGCTTTAAATTTTGCTTTATTGTACAGTCCTGTTGGGATTTTATTGGATATTCAGTTACCTATAAAAAATGGATGGCAAATACTAGAGGAATTAAAAGGCAATTGGAAAACAAAGCATATTCCAGTACACATTATGTCGTCACACCAGTTAAAACAAGGAAGTCTTTTAAAAGGAGCAGTAAATTTCTTGGATAAACCAGTTGCTTTCGAGAAAATGCCTGAAATTTTTAAACATATTGAGC
>Ga0070748_1000582_pt1 | contig 17525 bp, 14 predicted proteins | sample VirMetDEL_Nov_12_FD_77015 | JGI IMG/M metagenome (GOLD analysis project Ga0070748, IMG submission 77015) | Aqueous microbial communities from the Delaware River and Bay under freshwater to marine salinity gradient to study organic matter... | ecosystem: Environmental > Aquatic > Marine > Coastal... | reverse complement strand
TAGCCACCTATCGTGAGCATGAACCTCAAAATATTATCAATGAATTTAAATTAAGCACCGAGAAATGGATCATATCGGTCGGCATGATTAGCGAAGGTACAAATATTCCGCGCTTACGTGTCTGTTGTCATCTCACCAGAGTTAAAACAGAGCTAAATTTCAGACAAGTACTAGGCAGAATATTACGCAGCAGCAATGAGATTAACGGCGAGGGCTTTTTGTTTATGCCGGCCGAGCCGAACTTAATTGAGTATGCAAATCGTGTAGCGCAAGAAATACCTGAAGGGATACAGATAAAGGTTGTAACCATTAACAATCAACAAAAGGATATCAATATTTCGATAGCCTCCGATCAAATAACGTCATCGGCGCCAATCGCTTCTGAAAGGATAATTTTGCGTGTTGATCTCAAAAAGAATTGTGAGGCTGGCAAAGTGACTAGCCATCCCAAAAGCGAAGGCTCTATCCTAGCCAAATCCTACGAATCTTCCATAAATATTTTTGGAAAATTCAAACAAGAAATTATGTCGTTGCCACGATTTGCATCTTAGAGAATGTGACTAGATGATCTCGCGCAAGCTGCTAATTTCATGGGGCATGGTGCTGCCTTTCCGGGTAAGGTGAAGCGCAGGGATACCCATTTTACGCGGCCCTTCATAATCTGCGATGAAGGTATCGCCAATGAAGAGAGTTTCTGCAGAATCAACGCCAGCCATTTTTAAAATCCAAGAATATATCTCAGGTTCTGGTTTTATAGTGCCAAGCTCATAGCTTAAACCTTTTAATACTGGAATTTCCGGCGGTAATAATTCAACAGCTTTTCCATAAGGTTTTGCCAAGTTTGAACATATGGCAATCTTCACGCCCTGTGAATTAAGTTGCTCAAATACTGGGTAAACATCATCATATAACGCGAGTGATTTAAGCTCTTCGACGATTTCCTTATTGATTTGATCGAGCAATATCTGGGGTGCATTTATGCCCATTGATGCAGCTAATTCTGTAACGTTTAAATTAGTTGTCATCAAATAGCGTGCATCATCTGCTTGCACTGCACGCCCATTTTCACGAGCCCATTTAAGCAGCTTGCGATAGGGGTGATGCATTGTCCCAAACTTAACAAGCGTCCCAAAGAGATCAAATATAACGAGCTTGGGTACTGAATTAACTCTCACCATAAATCACCCTTCACTTATAAATCTAAACACGTTCGAATGCAGTTAATTAATACTGCCAATCCTCATACGTCATTGGTAATTTCTTGAGCAGGTTCCGGTGATCACGCCACTTGGGTAGAAGCTGATCCATCTATCAGGGAATAGGTAATTGTCCTGCAACAACCACACAAATGAGCGTAGATACACTCGACCTTGATGATCTAGAAAGTGATTTCCTGCCAGACATTTCAGTAATGACCCCAGAAAGCTTGCTAGTAAGAATGAGCTTTAACCCTGACACATTTCAAAACTTGGGGTTATTTATATTTGATGAGTGCCATTTAATACATTCAAAATCTTCCGATGCTGTTGATCGAAGAAGCATTGATGCAATGCTTTGTTTATTGCGAATAATCGAATTGTCTGAAAATGTAGATATGTTGTTGATGTCTGCAATGATTGAAAATAATCGCGAATTATCTGATTGGATCTGAGGATTGATTCAAAAAGAAGTATTATCACTAAATATAAAATGGAAACCAACAAGGCAAGCAAAAGGCTGTGTGGTTTATGACTCTAGTACCATAAGAGCATTAAATGAATATATACGAATAGCTCCAAAAACCCCAAAGGGAAAACTAACAGCGTCTTCAAAACGAAATTTACAAGCAATTCCATATAGTTTTTTCTCGCTGAATCAATCGTGGCACTCAAACAGTGCTCGCGATTACAAATTCACTAAACTTGCAAATGAAAATATTTCCCTTGGCATCAATGATGCAAACCATTTGACATCGAATAGAAATCTAGTGGCCGCCTCAATTGCTAAAAATGCAATTTCAGCAGGCATTAAGACAATAATTTTTGCGTCAGATATTAAAGCGTGCAATTCAATAGTTGATGATGTCGGCCTTACCGCTGAACCAATGGTACAACTTAATGAAAATGAATTGAAATTAATTTCTCTAATTGAGCTAGAGTTTGGCAGCGTGGCACACTCTTTCTACTCCCCCTGTTCAATTTCTTTGCCTCATCACGGCATACTTATTAAGGAGGAAAGACAGTTACATGAATCGCTATTTAGCAGACCAAGTTCCCTTAACTTAATAGTCGCCACATCAACGCTGGCTCAAGGAATAAATTTGCCTGCAGAATGCGTCATTATCGCTGGCAATACACGGTTTGATCCTGTAACAAATAGACAGCAAGAGTTAGACGCTCACGAGCTATTAAACGCTGCAGGTCGAGCAGGTCGAGCGGGGAAAAACGCAACAGGTGTTGTATTGGTTATCCCTGGAAGAGTCGTAAGCTTCGCTCCCGAAGACAATAGAATTACGGAGTACTGGAATGAGATAAAAAGTGTTTTTACAAATGAAGATCAGTGTTTAACCATTGAAGATCCTTTGCAGCTAGTACTTGATAGGTTACACCTATCGCACGATGCTTTAACCAGCGATATTAAATACCTTATTCAAAAACTACCGGCAGGTGCCGATGGAAATTGTTCAAACTTTATCCGCTCTACTTTCGGTGCATTTCAAGCTCGATCAAGAAATGATGAAAATTGGATAAATGAGCGTATTGAGGATGCAAATCGCGCGTGCAACCTAATTAGAGCAGACGATATAGAGTATGAACTTTCTTGGCATGATCGGCTTTCTTCAGCTGCTGGGATTGAGCCAAATTTAATCCGCGAATTAGAAAGTAGCTTCACTCAAAACTTAAACAATTTTGATCATTCAATAGATTATGTGGTTTGGTTCATGAGCTGGCTTTCTCAATCATATGAGAGGCTTTCAAAATTCATTAGAATTGAAACATTAGAGAGTGCTTTCGGAAGTGAATTTAGTAATTTATCCGAAAATGATCGGGCGTTATACTTTAAAACAAAAGTGGTTGAATTGATAAAATTATGGATGTCTGGTTCAAGCCTTAGGTTAATTGAACTTGCAATTGGAACAGAAGAACGTCTACTAAATAAATGCGATAAGGCACGTAAATTTGTAATTCGTGTCGTTCCAGAAATTGCATATGCAGTTGGGGTTTTAGGGCACGTATATCGTTATATGATGATTGAAATAAATTTAAGCCCTGAAAACAGTAAAATTGAGTACTTAAGCCAATTAACCAGATTTGGATTCGACCGTCCAAGCAAACTTGCTCTTCATAGGCTAATTGAAAGTCCCACATCTAGAGCTCATACACACAACATATTTAGTGGAATTGAAAATAACTTAAATGCAATCGATGAAACGTTAAGCTTTCAAAATTTAATGTCATTAGTTGGTGTCGCATATAGGCAAAGGTGATCTTTTCAGTTTTTTAGTTGCACTTAATATAAGGTAGCTCTCGCCACGAAGTCGTATAACTGCCTGACCTAAAATTCTGCTGCATTGCCCACTTCTTCTGAATCCCCTCCGCTGCGGTATAAAGCGTACCCCTACCAAAGCGGTGGTTTACCTTATCCAAGGTTTGCATCAGCAAATCAGTCTGAGTACTTTGTCGCTCGCAGAACAAATCAGTTTGAAAAAATTGTTTGTCGGCAATATCAATCAAACCAACGCCGGATTTCAAAAATGAATAGCCCTCACGATAAAGTTTGGCTACAGCATGACGGGCATACTGGATAATTACACGGGTATCATCCGTAGGATATGGCAGCTGGATAGTGGCGCTTTTTGAATAATTGTTTTTATCAAACGGAGATGTTTGTAAAAATACGTGTAGCGTTTTTACAAAATGATTCTGCCTACGCAGCTTTTCAGCAGCACGGCTGGCATAGAGCGCCGTTGCTTGTAATATAGGTTCAAGTTCAGTCGCTTTTTCTCCAAAAGAGCGTGTGCAGTAGATCTGTTTTTTTGTCGGTGGCATTTCTTCTAGCTCAAAACAACTTACGCCATTAAGCTCTTCAACCGTGCGCTCTAAATTGACGCTGAAGTGTCGGCGTAAGTTTTTAGTGTTGGCATTTGCCAAATCCCAGCCGGTATAAATCCCCATGAGATTTAGTCTTGCTGAAAACCGCGTGCCAATACCCCAAATATCCCGCACTGGTATTTTACGCAGTAGCCATTCACGCTGATCTTCACGCTCCAGCACACAAACATATTCCAGTGCCGGTATTTTTTTAGCTGCTTTGTTCGCAAGCTTTGCCAATGTTTTCGTGGAGGCCATACCCACACCTACTGGAATACGAACTTGCTTCCATACAGCATCGCGCATCTGTTGCCCGTAAGATTTCAAATCACCAAATACGCTGACAGGCCGAACAAAAACTTCATCGATGCTATACACCTCAATTTCTGCGGCGTAATGTCTGAGGGTTTGCACCACTCGATTTGATAAATCGCCATAGAGTGGATAGTTGCTACTGAACACGGTCACATTATGTTTGCGCAGTAAGTGCTGAACCTTAAAGTAAGGCTCAAGATCAGGAATACCTAGTGCTTTAGCCTCTTTGGAGCGAGCCACGATAAACCCGTCGTTATTTGACAACACTACAACAGGTCTTCCGCGCAGCTCAGGCCGGAAGACCTGCTCGCAGCTGGCGTAAAAGCTATTGCAATCAATTAGAGCGAACATCGGTGATACCGAATTGAATGTGTTATTACGCCTTCAATGACCAGCTCAGAATCCTCCCCTAGCTCTATCGGTGGGAATAAATCATTACCGGATAATAAGCGCCGCCCCTTTAAATCAAGGATTTTGCAGGTAAGTTCACCATTAAGTGCTGCTATAACAATATCGCCATGCACGGGCTCAAGTGCCCTATCCACCACCAGCAAATCACCATTGTGTATACCGACACGCATCATGGACTCTCCCTGTGCGCGGACGAAGTAAGTTGCAGCTGGGTGCTGAATGACATGCTCATTGAGATCGAGCGCCTGCTCTAAATAGTCATCCGCAGGGCTAGGAAAGCCTGCGCGCACGCTGTGACTGAAAAGCGGTAAGCTGATATGGTAGTGATTGATTGGCTGGATGAATTTCATGGATTTATACCTGTTTGTATATACAGTATAATCCTAGCAGCTGGCTTCGAGTCAACTAACCTTTAGATTTTTTAATACTGAGCGGGGGCACTTATGTGTGGCCGAATATTCATTCAACCAACGTCTAGGCAAAATGAGCTGTTTTCTGGCCTAGGATTGGGTGGCATTAAGCTACCGACACGCAATAACGTCGCGCCAACCGAAAGTGTTCCCGTTATAAGGCTTGGTGTTGCAGGCGGGATGGAACTAACCCCTATGCGCTGGTGGTTGCACCCGAGCTGGTCTAAGGAGGAGCCGAACCAGAAATTTGCCACCTTCAATGCAAGAATCGAAACTGTTCAAACCAGCCCGACGTTTCGCGGGCCAATCAAGCACCATCGAGGCATAGTGCCTGCGTCGGCGTTTATAGAGTGGCAGACAGAGGGAAAGCACAAGCAGCCATTTTTTATTGAAGGTGCTGAAGAGCCACTGGCATTGGCAGCTATCTGGGATTTGTGGCAGAACGATCTTTACAGCTGCGCAATCATCACCCAGCCCGCCAATGAGAGCTTCAGCAAGATCCATAATCGCATGCCGCTTGCGCTGACTATGGCACAGGCAAAAGAGTGGCTGAACCCTCATGCAAGTGCCGCAGAGTTACTAAGTGCATTTGACGGTGCTTGTGTTGAACTGACGGTTAAGAAAATTGATACCGCTGTGAATAATGCGCGATACAAGGGACCGGTGCAATTTTTGTAACTGTGAATTAGGGGTAGTTACATTTTTAGCCGCTGAAAAAGCAGCAAAGCAGTCATCAATCTCATTTCGCTTTATGCGCACTGTCATTGGTGCATCAACGCCAATTCTAACTTGGCCATTGCGAAATGATTTGACATGAAACCTAATGATTCCGTCCGTAGTATAGACGTTTAGAATCTCTCCTTCCTTGCGTGTTAGAGATAACATACAAACTCCTTTTGTAATTGAATGAGCAGTCATTATCGAATGTCTACACAAATTGGCATAGTGGCATTTGGCTGAATTTTTTGTGAGATATTTGCCATATGCAAGTGCTTACCAACGCCGTGGTTCACCTTATCAAAGGTTTGTGCATCAACAAATCACTCCGTGTACATTTCCTTCAGCAAAACAAATCAATTTGAAAAAACCCTATGCGCTGAAGGTTGCTCCCAAGCTGGTCTAAAGAGCAGCCGAACCAAAAATTTGCAACCTTCAATTCACGAACTGAAACCGTTCAAACTAGCCCAACTTCTCGTAGCCTGATAAAAAATCATCGCAGCATAGCACCTGCCTCAGCATTTTTGAAATGGCAAACAGAAGGTAAATAAACAACCTTTCTTGATTGAGCGCTAAGAAGAGTCGCGGCGTTGGCGGTAATATGGGCTTTATGGCAAAGCGATCTCTATAGCTGCGCCATCATCACCCAACTCGCGAATGATAGCTTTAGTAATAAAGCGATTGCAGTGTTTCGAATAGCATTGATTACTAAAATTATAGATGATTATTCGGCGGTCTTAAATGGAAGAAATGCTTTCATCTCTTCAATATAATTTAAATTTCCCCTCGATTGATCAAGAATATTTTGATTGATTGCACTTTCAAATCGGGAATCGAGAACCCAGTGATTTGAATAAACTTCGCTTGGAATAAAACCGCGTTGTATTTTATGTTCTCCTTGGGCGCCAGCTTCAAATTTCTGTAGACCGTATTTAATACAAAACTCAATGCCAGAGTAATAGCATAATTCAAAATGAAGCATATCTATATTTTCGGTACAGCCCCAATGCCTGCCATATAAAGTTGTGTCACTAAAAAAATATAATGCTCCAGCAATATATTTCGCTTCACGCTTTGCAAAAACCACCATTGTCTGCGCTAAAATCGAATCGGTTAAACTTCTAAAAAATTCTCTATTTAGATAACCGCTATGCCCACTGCGCTTTTGATAAGTATCACAATAGAAATCAAAAAAAATGTCCCATAAATCTGAAGTAATCTCCCTTCCAATTTTAACTTCAACCTCTATCCCATACTGATAGATACTTGCTCGCTCCTTTTTAACTGCTTTTCGTTTGCGAGAATTAAATGTTTCCAGAAAATGATCGAATGTTTCGTAGCTATTATTAAACCAATGAAACTGTGTGTTAATTTTTCTTTTAAATCCAGAAATATTCCAATTTTCTGATTCGTTTTCATCGGACAATAAAATATGAATCGAAGAATATCGATGCTCTGCGGACAGTGCCCGAAGTGATTCAGAAACATATTTAAAGATTTTTTGAGTGTCTATTGAGTTTGAATACGCAAGCCTAATTCCAGTAGCAGGAACAAAAGGAATGGAGCTTAACAATTTTGGATAATATTCTATTCCATGCTGCTCATAAGCTTGGGCCCAAGAAAAATCAAAAATATACTCTCCATAAGAATGATACTTTAAATAGAGCGGCATCACTGCAACTATATTCTCGCCACTCGATACAATTAAATGGTGAGGCTTCCAACCTGATTTAGCATTTACACAACCACTGACTTCTAGCGCATACAGAAAATCGTATTGCATGAAAGGAAAACTATCATCAACAAGTGAGTTCCAAAGAACGGAATCTATTGTCGTTATTGAATCGACAAATCGGCAATTCATATCTACTTGTACTCTATTTGTAAATCTTTAGGAATGCTAGCTCATCATTTGGTTCGAAATGGTGCGCATAAACGGTACGAAAACAAAAGCCTGTTGGGGATTCAATATGTAATCTATTTTCTTAGTTTTTGGTTCTCAATTTTTAATTTGCGTATTACATCTTTTAGTTCACGATTATCTCGTTCCCTCTCAGCTAAGTCACCTTTTAACATCAATACTTCTTCTTTCAAACTATACTCTATTGTTGTTGATGTTAGTGTCCTTGAAGCATCGTAATAGGCAGCTAAGCTCAACTCTGATTCATGTCCCAATTTTCGTTTGGTTCCATGAATAACATCTGCTGGTGCAGTGGATAGCTTTCTCTTAACACGTGTCTCCAGCTCCACACGAATATCATCACTTGTAAATTTACGTCTAATTGAATGAATACCAGACCCACGGGGGCAATTAATGGCTGAGAATGCTTTTGAAAATAGTTGTGTGATGGCCGAATCTGCTAATGGCTTGCTTGTAACTGAGCTCAAGAACAATGCTCCTTGAAGCTCATCTTCAGTAACATTTTTTCGTAACAGCAAGTCAGATCGAGTGTTTTCAATATGTCTTTGAATCCTATAGATAAGGGCCTCGGGGAATTCAAAATCGAATTGATAGCCAAATTTTTGTTTCTTCGGCTTGACCGTGGTTATTGCATCGTCTGAATTGAGAGTACCAATAATTTTTTCACCTAGAAAATTGTCAACTGTTAAAGACTGCACACTTCCTTGTCGCCAACCCACAGCTTCAACAATATCCATAATCAGAATATTTCGCTCAGCAGCATAACTATCTTTTCCCGAGTTAAAGTATTCTCTAAGTTTATGCAAGTCATTTTCCGTCGCAACGTAATCAACTGCTTGTCCCGAAGAACCAACACGTTTGTAACAAAGTGGGTAACGCCGATTATCATGAGCGAATGCAGATCTAGTACTTTTTTTATCAGGTGTTAACAATGACTGAATTTTATACCTATCGCCAAGTCCAATATAGTTTTCCAGAATCAGAGATTTTTCCTGCGCCCAGATGTAAAAATTATATACTTCCCGCAGTTTTATATTAACAGTCCGTTTACTTGAGAGGTCATCTCTTGAGCTTTTCTTTGATCTAACGTTAACTAATTCCCACTCCCTATATGCCTCTAAATGACAATCTTCTACTTCATCCATTTTTAAACAATGAGCTAGCATAAAATCGGCAAGTGATTTCAATGCATTGGTAGATTTATCTATTGATGATTTATGCGATTGCATTCCCGCACGGCTACGAATATTTTTATTTGTAATATGAAGACAGTAGCTCGTAAATGCTTCATTTAACTCTGCTCGGCTGTTAAAAAAAACTGGAGATTTGTATCCACCGGGTAACTCACCCCATTTTACTTTAATTGGCCAGCTACGTCGTAGATCTGCTTTACGTCTTTCTGACAGATTAATTATGACTTTCATTTTTTCGCCATTAAGAATAGTCATTAGTTTTACATGTAAGCGGTCGTTTAAAATTTAAGCCAACACATCGTTCGATCTGCTGAAAAGGTTTATTCATTTGTAATTGAAAATAATTTAAAGATCCAACAATAACACACTGCTTTATACCCCGAGTCACAGCAGTGTAAAACCATCTCTTATTAACTAAAGCGTTACTATCTATAGACTCTGAAGCAACGATAACATGCTCCCATTGACCAAAATGAGATCCGTCCAGAATAACGCAATAAGCCAATCCAATATGATTTATATCTTCTTCTGTAAGTTGTATTTTCCCGGCAGTACTAAAATAGGCCTCAGCCACTACTACACTGACATTGATTTCATTTGTAATGATTATAGGGCGTTCGAATATTTCAAGTAAGATCCCAACAGAACCATTATTTAGGCCACGCGCATGATCAGTACGTCCGGAATAAATTATTTTGTCGCCAACTATCAACTCACTGTCTTTTCCTAAGATTGTTTCCAAAGAGAGTTTTTGATACTCGCGCATTGAAACATTTTCAAAGTGAAGCACGGCATTAATAGCGGCACACGTCTCATCTCTGGCCGCAATTATTTGTGCATCTCCAATTTCGCTAAGCTCTCTATACGTATAAATAAGCGAATCAACTAATTTATCTTCCTCAACACGTAAAAATGAAACACCATCTACTTTTGATCTGCCAGGCTCAAACTCTTCCAACATAAATTCTGCTGAACTTCTTATAGCACCGCTAATAGTGGAGATATTATTTTTTAGATCTATATCTAGTACATCCACTAGAGAAACAACGTTTGAATGTAGATCGATTATGAATTTGTGGAGCACAAGGCCGGGGCCGTTAGGTGGCAATTGATTTGGATCGCCAATCAAACACAGTCGCGCACCTGTAGGAAGTACGTGCAGGATTTTATAAAACGTAGGCAAATCTAATACCGATGCATCATAAATGAAGAGGAATAGATTTTCGGGTAACCCGGTGTCTGCAGCAGATTGCAATAGCTCGCCAACGGATATTACATGGTAATTAGTTAAATCACTTACACATTTTGCGGATTGTATTGTTAACGTTAGCTGCATGACAATCGCACTACTAGGAAGCATTCGAAGAACAGCCTTTAAAACAGTTTTTTTCCCAACTCCTCTCGCTCCTAGAATTATAGAGAATGCTTTTTCCACCACCTTCCTAATCGCTTTACGCTGTGATGCCGTAAGCTTGTACGGTAACGTATCCTCTATGTCATTAAGACTTGATTCGTCAAATTTATTGTCCCTTGTGCTCTCAATTTCTTGAATTCGCTTTTCTACAGAATCCTCCAGAGCTTGAGCTTCGGCCAGTTGGTATATCACCAATCCATTAAAGTCAAAATCAATACGAATTCGCTTATCAGCTAAAGCCAAACAAATGGCCTGCTTAATCTTACTTTCATCTAAATAATTTCGAACACGCTCAGACAATTCGTTCTGAAATTGTCCAGTCTGCTTATCGTCGTAAGCATCATAAAGTGCTGATTCAACAGCAGCTATATGTCGTAACTCTGAATCTTGAGGGACGGAAAAATACCTTCTTGCACATCTATCAACTTGTTTCCAATCGGCCAATGCTAGAAGTCGGTAGGGATCCTCGGTTATATAGCCTTGAACGTTAGAGCCCCAAAGTTCATAGGCTTTCCATGCATGCACCGAAGGAAATTTAATTTCATTTAAAAATTTAATTATTAAAATTGTTTCTTGAAATGTAGTCCACTTCTCAAATAAAGTGTTGATCAACGTTTCTGATAACTTAAATTTACTGAGCAGCTTGGCTACATCTTTTGAGTTTAATATCTCGTACAGCTCTTCTCCAAATAGAGTCCAAAGCTTTTTTGCAGTTTTTACTCCAATACCAGCAAAATCAGGATTTTTTCCTAGAAAATCAACTATATCTTTACCCGTCGGAATAATGATTTGTGCTGATTCTGCAATTATCTGTTCTCCATATGAGTCAGTATTATCGTAAGCACCTGCTATATCCCAAATCTGCCCTATGCAGGGCACGGGGCAACCTGAAACTACTTTCTTGTTAATCTTTACCTTTATACCATCCTCATATACAGACCCAAGGGGCATCAAAATGAATATTATGCCCCTGCGTTCTGAATAGCTGATTATTCGGCTGAGGGTGCCTTTGATATTTATTTTTTCACTAACCATTATCGAGCCATTCTTCCGGAGCTAATGAAATGGTTGTATCGATTGTTTGCAGATCGCAAAGCTCTATTTTCCTCTTCTAACGTCTTTATACAATTTTGTAACTGACCAATCTTTTCTCTCAAAGCCTGCAGATCCTTTGATTCGTCAATTTTTTGTTCTTTATGTTGGAAGCCAAGAGAGGTATCTAGCTCGGCAAATAATTCTGCTAACGCAGCGTTACTCCCTATTGTGGAATAGGTAATGTCTAGTATTTTGCAAATGGATTTCCTAGACGCCCTTTTAAATTGATTAATAGGTATTTTAGGTATCGGGGTATTTTTGATGTACTCCTCCATTTTTTTAATGCTCTCAAGCGCTACATAATTGTCGCTAGGTCTGCTTTTCATTTTTTACTCCCTTCAACGGGACCAACGTACTAAGAGTTTTGTTTAAGTCAGAAATTTGTAATTTCAGCTGCTCGTTCTCTTGTTTAACTTGAACAACTATCTTCTTGAATTCAGCTTCATTGTTCTTTCGCAACCTTTGTTCCTTCCTTAAAGCTAATTCTGCAGTTTCGATACGGTTCATCGCCTCCAAAACAAAAGTAGACTCGGATGCAACAACAGTAGTTAAGTAGTCAAGCTCGCTATTAAGTCGCTTAATCATAGAAATGTTGGATGAACTCTCATTCATTTTGGATGCCAGAGCCTTTAGCGCTTGATATAGTCCAGTAGCAGCCAAATTATATTCAGCGTTGTATTCTTTATAAAATGTATCTCTACCCGTCGTCTGAAAATAGGGAAGTTGTTTTTGCGTACCCCTTGAACACTGCGAACCATCCCACCTACAAAATTCAGAGTGATTGCGAGGAAACCAGTCTATAATTTTGTCTCCGTTAACGTCTCTCTCAAAATTCCCATCAAGGGACGTACGCCACGGCAATGCGTCTTTGGCCCACTTTCGTAAGATATCAATCTTTATTTTTATATTTTTTTGGGATTTTTCCTTAGTGACCTCGGATGCGTGCCTTTTTGTCATTACATATCACCTTATTGTTCTGACCAAGGAGAAACAGCGGCAGCTAATATTTTTTGATTTTCCTCACTTAGCGAAACTTCAATGTCGATAATTTTGATTAGTTCGACTGACTGAATTTCAGCCTGTTTGCGAACGTAGATCGGTAGCCTGAAATCTTTTGACTTCTCCTGCAACTCAGCTACCTCCTCTTTCATTACGCGGAGATAATTTTGATTGGTAAATAGATGAATGCATCCGGAACAAGTACTGGGTGAAGCGTCCTGAGGGTTAAGCCCATCGTCGAAACAATTAGAGTGCTTCAACGTACGCTTGTTTTTTCCCGCCATACAAACTCCATTTGCCTTGGGGTTTGGTGCATATCCTTTGGATTCCAGCTTTACGGCTATTTGGTTTGATTTACCTGCAATATCCAGTTTTTTAAATTCAATATTTTTGGATAGAGTTTTCATTCTTTTAATTATAAGCCGTGGAAAATATCCCCCAACCTTTTCACCGTCCAAAACCTGTTTTATTGTGTCTTCAAAATACTCTTGAGAAACCTCCTTATGCACTCTCTCCTGCTCAACTAACTCACGTGCCCACAAGGTACGCATAGACTCACCGAGACTTCTTGTATCAGGATCCTGAACATAGGTATTCGTCATATAGGTACTCGTATGGCAAAGATGATCAGATAGCGCACCAAGCTCAGCAAACTCAAACCGATAAAAGTAGAGACACGAAAAAAAGCGACGATTGGGATGCGATTTCCTTACTAAAGAGGGATACTCGCCCTGCAACAGACCAAAAAAAATTATCGCGGCATTTTTTTGGTCTACCACAGGGATTTTTTTTGGCCAACTATCTTTCTCTCCCCATGGAATTATTCCGTAATTGTCTCTAGAACAAAAAAGTTTACGATGTTGATCTATTTGATGATCATGCTGAACCAAGATCAATGGGGTATTTAAAGGCCGATTCAATTGATAAATTTCTTCTAAAACCCTTACAGCATCAATTACCAATTTATTCGCGGGAAATTCAACCCAATCCTGCACAGTCTTTTCAATATAGATACGTATGCTTCCTAAATCCATTTCAGGTTCTATGTCTGAAACACAACCAAGGTAAAGACCGTAAGGAAGATCGGATAACCCCAGAATTTCGTTTCTTCTACGACCATGATTTATACCTATCATATGAAAACAGGCTTGATAGACTATTTTGATGAGCTCGCTTAAAGAAATATCACCTCTAGGGTTACTTAGTACACTAATTGAACCCCATTCAAATCCAGCCAGAACTTTAATCTGGTCGTAATGAGCTTGAACCATCTCTTTATAGCGAAGATGTGTATCTCTTTGTAATCTTAGGTTTTGGTCTCTATGAACTTCTACAACGCTTTCAGCGAAGTCTCTAGCAGTTTTTAGTAACGATATTACATGGGGAGCTTTCTTGTATATCCACTCATAACAGAGCGTAATCAGTTCAACAGCAAACTGTGGTGTAATATTTTGAGTTCTTCCATCGAAGCCGGAATTAACTTGATACTCAAGACTATATTGCAGCTCGGAATTAAATGGCAAAAAAGGTATCGTATCAACTCCCGGAACATTGAAATAAAGAAGATTTAAACCTCTGCAAATTTTTCTCAGGACTGAATAGTTAAGCCCATGAGTTTTTTCGGAAAATTTTTCCGTTTCGTGATCTGGATAAAATTGATTCTTAGCTCTATCTCTCCACTCAACACTTTTAAAACCACTAAGCGGTAAACCAAGATACTTTTCTAATTTCCCATGTTTAAAATTGAACACCCTATTTTTGTTAACACCACATATTTCATTTGCAATAACTGAATTCGATATAGCTTTTTTGAATGCTTCATCGAAGGCTCCTTCGTAATTTAGCAAATTCCACCAGCCTTCATGCTCGCGATATTCTCTGATCAGATCTTCAATGATTTCTGGCGTAACGGTTCGTAGCTCATAAATTCCGTTCCTAAGAAAAAAGCTATAGACTCTCTTAATTTCGTTAACTTTTGTAATAACTTCAGATTTAATTGAAGAGTTCTTATTGTGAACATCCAAAAGGCGATTGGTTACATACCATATTGTTTTTTTGACGTGAGGAAGATCGCAAATGCGCACAGGCTCTTTATATATACCATCACCACCCCAACCGCCAATTGTGAGGCTAAGATCTATTTCAAAAGGCCGCAAATTAGGTGCTTGAAAATGTCTAAAATCGCAGATAATTTTATCACCGCCGACGTCTTCTCTATTTAATATTCTCCAATGAGGATGTAGTGATTCATATTCATTATTTTCAGTCGGTGCTACAGATTCGTGCTCAATGGAATTTTTTGAATCCTTACTTTTTGGGGTTTTGTAATTGGCCACTTATACATCCTCACTTTGGTCTAACAGATATTTATATTCACTCTGTTCAATCAGTTTGTAGAGAGCCAAACAAAATATAATTCGGGGAAGGTGATATTTATAAAATCTCTCTTTATTCGCTGAGATTAGCTGATAGAAGTGCTTGGAGTAGTAAGATTTTTGGTATGCGCAGTGAGCAATCGCGTTTTCGTCTACGCTGAACATAATGCCCTCACTACTCATTAACCATATATCTGATATCGCGTTAGTTACTCCATCAAATTTACTAACCGGAAACAGTAAGTTTTTATCTATTTTTTCTTCATTGAAACCACGATTTTTTGCATTGTCTTTATCTATACTAAAGGCTATAGAGGGTGCGAGCCGTCTCATGAACTCGTTGATGTTCGCGGCTCTTAACAGAACGATAAGATTGCTATTTAGATACTCGTCGGTAATTGCGACATTGGCATGTTGCAAAAGTGCTTGAACTCGAAATGGATCTTTGTGATTTAAATAGTCATGTTGCGCAACAAGATCACGAAGTGAATCTAGCGAAAAGTGTTCAAGCTCATGCCACTCAATCCATTTATCTTTTATTTTGTCAAAAGCGAATAAATTAAATTTTCTGTCGTCAAATGTGTTAATTGAGCAGAATATGGATTGATGATTTCTTTCCCAATACTGTGTGATATTTGAATCATGAACCAGTACCATTTCTAGAGCTTGATATGCGAGTGGGTGATCACGTTTTGTTATTTTTAAGCTTACCAGTTTGTCTGTTTTAGTTTTTATCCCAGTAATAATATATTTCCCCGAAGATGCCTTCTCGATACGGCTTTTATCAAGGGTTAGTAAGGTAGAGACATTCGCACCAGTTGCCAATTGGATACTTACGAGACATGCGAGTAGGATTCTCCGAGGTAAAAACTTATCACAGAAAAGTATTTCCTCAGTTGTTATTGCCCTGCAATCTTTAGGCGACATTAAATAAAACTTCGCCTGTTCTGACTTCCCCCCTGGATAGAATTGCCGACCCTGTAACTTAGCTTTTATGTAGGATTTAAAGTCTGATAGGTTTGAAACTTCCATTATGCGAGCATTCATATGGAATGGATCTGGGGGGCTTTTTGCTTTTAAAAGATGCGACAGTGACGAATTGCGACTTATTAGATTTTCCAAACGCACGGAAAGGGGCGTCTTTTTCAGGCAAATAAATTCTTCAACAATTTTAAGGTGTTTATCAATGTCCGAACTACACGCAGACAATAATGAATCGACTCTTTGTTCGTATAGCGATGTAACCGCTGAATTTAGGTCCTCCAAGTTGTTAAATGAGGTTAGTGATATTTTAATGGAGGTCGAATCTAATGCTGTTCTTTTTTTCCTGCCATCGAATCTGGGCGTTGTAGCGCGATAGCAACTCTCCACGGTGCCGCCATCTGCCAACTTTAATTCTGGCCACGAAAAACATCGCTTTAAGGTTTGAGAATATTGGTATTTGGACTCTTCACTAACGTCGAGAGTATCTATTACTTCGTCGATTAAGCTTAAAAACTTCGTTATCTTCGGAGAAGTTAATTGTGACAGGGGGGCTTGAAGAATTTCAAGAATCGTAGGGTTACTAATTAGATCGCTGAATAACCTGCTTAGCAGGATGTAAATGTGGTATCTATTTTTGTTGCTGGATCCATGTAAATCAAGCGTTCGTGACCAAAGAGAATCACTTGAGAAATTATTGCCACAATAATCAATAACTGCCTGCTTCTTTATTAGCCGTCCATATAGGTTCGTGCTGATATCAAAAATTACACCATTATCTGTATTTAAAACAATTTTCATATGGCCGGCCATTTTTTGCAATTATTTCAGTGAGTTAGCTATGGTCGGTCAGTATGTCATCTAGTAGTTATCAATATAAACTTCCATACTCACCGTATGAGTGAGTTTTACAATAACCAGGCGCGGCCAGCACCAAGCGCTCCTCCACAAAGCCCAATAGATGCAGAGGCTGCCAGCCTTTATCGGCACCAACACTGCCAGAGTCCTCCAGCGCCGCCAAGAACTCGTGCCGTACAAAAGGGTAGTCCGATGGGCAAAGCCGATTCCACTGCGCTGCACTTATCAGCTGAATAGACTCTATAAACTCAATTTTCATGGATTTCTCAGAGGTTGTGAAGGCGCAAAATTGCACGCGATAGAGACAGGCCAAATCCCGCAATAGGCGGACTATGACGCGCCTATTGCCCTTTGGCAATTCCGTTGCGAATTAGGTAATTTCGACGTTCAAGCGCAGAAGTGCCCTGCATGCTAGTCATGATCACCCTAAGTACAGTAGAATCGCCCAATCTTGGTTATCACTGGTTACCTAATGCCTGCGTCTGACCCCGACCCTGAACCTAAATTTCAGCGTCAACCACATTTATTTCGATCTTCTCTGCCGCGGCTTACGCCCACGGCGCGCGCTTGGTTCATCGTGAGATCAGGCGTCAGTTTCTGCTTAACTGGTATGCGCTTTTGCGCCATCGATAAGCAATCGCCTAGGCTTTATCGTCATAGCTCACTCGTCAAAAGTACTCAGTTCGCCACATTTCCTTGGCTTACTCAACGTTTGACAGTGGTCACTCGGGCATCACGCCCATCTTCATTAATCAATTTAATTAAT
>Ga0070748_1000580_pt1 | contig 17540 bp, 30 predicted proteins | sample VirMetDEL_Nov_12_FD_77015 | JGI IMG/M metagenome (GOLD analysis project Ga0070748, IMG submission 77015) | Aqueous microbial communities from the Delaware River and Bay under freshwater to marine salinity gradient to study organic matter... | ecosystem: Environmental > Aquatic > Marine > Coastal... | reverse complement strand
GGGAATTATATAGATGACTCCCTTTGAATTTTCTTGCGTTTCCGCTCGCGCTTTTTCGCCGGTTCGGACTTCGGTTTTGGGCGATACGCGAGCACCTTATCTGCAACAGCGTCGAGTTCGGGAGGCGGTGATTTCTTCTTCATGCAGTAAGCTCCTTGTAGGTAAGACGTTTGCCAATGGCGGCGGTTACGAGACTATCCAGACGCTCAAGCGTATGCCGTTTCACGCTACCTTCGTTCAGTCGGAAAGTGAATTCGTTGACGTAGCGCCCAATGTGCTTGGGACTGGCATGGTGGTAGACGCCGTGCAGCCCGCGCTTCAGGACAGCCCAAACGCTTTCAATGCTGTTCGTGCTGACGTCACCGCGAACGTACTCCCCGCTGCTGTGGTTGATAGCGTCGTGGTTGTAAAACAAGCCGCCCAAGTCGGAGTAGCTGGCGGACTCGTCTGTGTAAACTGTGCTACCGGCTTCCACGTTGCGGTGGATGGAAGATTGCAGTTCATTGCTGCCAGTATCAGTCACAGGATGAGCAATAGTTCTCCCGCCGCGCTCACGCAGACCAATAACAGCAACCTTCCCGACAGTGCCGCGACCAGCTTTCAGTTTTTTGCTCGAATGCTTGTTGCGCTCTTTGCCACCGATAAAGGTTTCGTCAACCTCAACGATTCCGCCAAGCTTGTCGATATCGTTACCGCAGGCTTCGCGGAGGCGCTGGAGCATGAACCATGCAGACTTCTGAGTGATAGAAATTTCTTTGCTCAATTGCAGACTACTAATGCCCTTGCGCGACGTGACCAGCAGGTACATGGCGTACAGCCATTTGTGCAGCGGGATATGCGAACGCTCGAAGATGGTTCCAGTCCTAATAGTAAAGTCAAGTTTGCATGAGTTGCAGCGGTAATAACCTTTATCGCGGGCTGTGATGCGCTCCTTGCTGGCGCACTGCGGGCAGCATGCACCGCTAGGCCAGCGCCGCTGTTCCAAGTAATCGCGGGCGCTTTCTTGATCCGGATAAAGTTGGAAGAGTTGGAGCAGGCTAATAGTGGTATTGTCGTTCATTTTGATCTACCTGCATAAAGGTGAAATTGTGATGCCATTTCGTTTTAGAAAGTCGAGCGCCCGCGCTGGCAGTGGATCGTCAGGAGTTGATTTCTTTAACTTGTAGGCGAGCCTACCAATCATCAGAACCATATCCTCTACAAGCTGGTTGTCTGCTCTGGCGTTCCACATATCCGCCACGTGCTCTGGTATCACATCAGGGACATCTTTTTTGCATAGGCCCATGTCGGCGCTGCATGATGTGCAGTACACGCACACACGGTCATCCATTTCCCCTTTAAAGGTTCGGTAATACTGCCTGCTATCTAATTCGGCAGCGCCACCGCAAAATGGGCAAGGCAACAACTTAATTGGCTCATCCATTTCTCGGTGCTCCCGTGTCTGTATGATCTGAACAATGAGAATATCCATGCTCCCCTGGGCCAAACTCGCAGCCGCAACTGGAGCAATATGTTTTCTCAAATCTGGGCTTGCTTGCCTCGGCGCCGACACATAGGGCGCATTCGTATTGATACTTAATGCTGCCGTGCGGACCATATAGCTGCAGCTTTCCTGTGCCGTGGCAGGCTTTGCACATCTCCTGCTGTGAGTCAGCCCGCTGGGCGCGACCAGCCTCCCCCATTTGAGCAACTATCTCCCTGCTCTTTGGCGTGCAGAGCCTGCAGAATCCAAGGAAAGACTCATATTCACACGGTGTCATGGTGTCCAAATCTTCACCATCTAGGTGAAGCAGGGCGCGAAAAGCTGTATTCATTTTTGCGTTCATTTAAATCTCCTTGCTATGGCTGCGCCGATCGCAGCAACTGGAGATATAGTAGTTAACTACCTTAATATAGTCAAGGGATTTAAGTATATAATTCCCAAACTTTTGGTAGCGTCTTTATGGTTTTGGCGCCAGATCCGTATTTCACGGTCCAGGTGCTGGTCTGCGTGAGCAGCTCTTTCACCGTGCCGAGGGTCAACGGGGTGAGTTCCATTAGCGATGGGTTGCGGAGATGTTGCACGGCGTATCGGCCGGAGGTGAGCAGGTGTTGCAGGGTCACTGCACCGCCGTCGGTGTATACCCGCGTCACCCCGTCGCTCCCGGTCTCGATGTTGGTGATCGCTGCCCTGGTCTGTGCCGGCAAAAACGAAAGGATGCGTCCGACGAACAAGTCCATGATGCGAACACGCGCTGCTTTCTGCAGGGATATCTCTTTAAGTGCAGTGGTCTTGGTGAGATCGAGGGTGATGCAGGTGTACTGGGTCATTAACGTTCTCCTGGCAGGCATAGCGTGTTGTTTTCAAGATAGAACATCCACGTGCCTGCCGGGCAGTCAGTGAACTCGATTGGTTTATGGAACAGTGGGTTGCCATCACCGTCATCCGCATCGATCATGGCGGTGATGTCGGTGACTGTGAGCACAACGTTGAGGAATTCTTCCGTCTTGTGCAGGTTCATCAGTTCCGTGCCGCAGATATCGAGGAACCAGTAGGCGCCTGCAGCTTCCGCGAAATACTTAACACCGTCGGTGTATTTCATCGCCCGATACAGCGGGTTGAAATAAACCTGATCAGTGCCATTGAACTGGTCGAGCGCGTTACGCAGGTCATCGGGGTGTGGTTTTGTGCTCATTAGGTGTTACCTATATTTCAGCGCGAAGTGCGTTTATATAACTATCGGTTTAGAAGAGTCAAGTGCGGATTGAATAACTCTCTTTCTCTTTGTGCACCACTCACAGAATGCGGTTTGGCTCGGGTAATGCCGGATCGGACATACCAGGGCTTTGGGCGGTGGTCATGTCGGTGACTTTCATAGTAAATGCTCCGGCACAGTGACCGTCGCTTCGCGCTTGCTCATGACGAAGGCTCGCATGGCAGCGATGAGGGGCAAGGGGTCAACGCCCCATGCACGTTCGTTGCCGTCGGTATCCCAGATCTGGGCACTCCAGAGTTTGGTGTCGGGTGCGTAGTCGAGGGTGATGATTGCACTCTCGATGATAGCGCCCCCTTGTGCCCATTCAGTGGCTGGTGACCATAGTTTGCCAACGAGTTGATGGTTATCGCTTTGCAACCATAAGCCCATACGTTCTACCTTGACCTCGATACCGAGAGCCTTGGCCACGGCCCAGTTCAATTGTCTGGTGGTCAGGTCGTTGATCTTGATTTTCATTCTGTCTGCTCCGGGCAGTTGTTCTTCCTCGCGCCGATGTGTCCACCGTCCCTTGCTACTAATGCGTGCCATGTAGCGCGGCGACGTATTTTGCTTTTACGACAATAGTCGCGCATTGCTTTGTGGAACCGTGTGGAGGAGAGGCGTTTTCGAAGACTGGGCGGCCTCATAACGTCGGCCCCTCTTCGGGGGCGCCGCCGATGTTCGGCGCGGTCTGGTACGGGTCACGTGGATCGTGCCAGGTGTATGAGTATCGTGTGCCGTTTTTGCAGCGCACAATGACATCGATCTTAAGCGCGTCTGTTGCCCAGTGATCAAGGGTGAACGATTGGGTGCCACCGTTCTGGTGACACCCTTTGATTCCTTGTTCGAGGGCTTCGAGGGATGTGTTGTACTCCTCTTCGCAAGCGGCGAGCAGTAGGACGAGCGGGATCAGGTATTTCATTAGCCCTCCCATTCGGGAGCGGTCCAGGCGAACAGGCCGATGACCAGGAAGATAATCACGTTGAGGTATTTCATTCTCGCTCCATCTGGTAGCGTCGCTCATGGCCATTAGGGCATAAGCCGTGCCACACTTTAAAGGGTTGCTTGAACACATGTTCCGGCAGCTCCACGGGGGAGCCGCAGTCAGGACAGTACGGTCTGGTCAGGTCGGGGTTGTATGTATAGGTATCGGTGGTAAGTTCGGTCATTTCGTTTCTCCGACAAGTGGACACGTGGCAGTCAGCCCGTGCTGGTTTGCGCGGAACACCTGACGTTGTTCATCGCGCGTGCCCGGGTGGATCTTGCACACCGGGTACATGGTATCCATGTCACGGTGCGGGCAGTTGGCACAACTGCCCACGTCCACGGTTACGGTGATGGTTGTTATGGTCATCCGCGTGGCGTCATCAGCCGGAAGGCGATGGCCAGGGCAACGTAATACACCGCCATCAGGTGTTCCCCTTCGAGGAACAGGGGATAGCTGAGGGTAATGAGTACGATGGCTGCGGCTGTCAGGAGCACACTGGCGATGACCTCCATGAGGACAACGATGTCGGCGAGTGTGACCTTTGGTGCCTTGTACATGCTTTTGATTGTGTTCATAGGTGTTCCCTATATTTTGGGCGGAACGGCGTTTATATAACGGCGATCAATCCGGTGTCAAGAGTGTCTTTGGTTGCCGCCCGCTAGGGCTTCGCCTCGCGGGTAAAATAAAAAATGCCCTCACCGGCAGGGGCGCGGTGAGGGCGGTAGGCAACTGTGCCCAAAGGTTAAACTTATGCGGACTTGCGGGTTTTGGCTGTCAGCATCGACAGGTCCATGTCCATTACGGCTGCAATGGCCAGTCGTTTCTGGGCTTTCTTCTCGATTACGAAGTCTTCACGTTCACGCGCCATGCGGTCGCAGGCTTCTTCGAACGTGATGCACTCGCGCCATACCTGGTTCATGTCCTGGTAGCTGTAGTACGGCAGGCCGGTGGACTTGAAATCCTCGCGCCATGCGAACTCGACAGCTTCCAGTTTGAGGAAGATTGCAGCGAGACCAACGTACAGCTCTTCCAGAGCCTGCTGTTGTACTACTGGGGAGCAGTAGCTGGGATCGTCGGACTGCATTTCCTCGACCATCGTCACGATCGTTACGCCGTCTTCGTCATTGCGCATTACCACTTGCGAGCGGCCGGTTTCACCGTCGAGCTTGAACTCGGCGTGCTGGATGATTTCCAGTGTGGTGAGGAAGTGGCCGTTGGCGTTGCCGCCGTTGCGATTACCGCGTGCTGCCTGTTCCTGCTGCTTGCGGATGCCGTCGAACCGGTTGTAGGTGTCGCGGGTCAATTGACGGATCAGGCGGCGGATGGTGTTGAGCGTAGTAGCTGGGTCATTCTGGCCAAGGGTCACGAGTACGGGCGTGAGGGTTTCAATGCCGTATTTCTGCAACTGGACTGAGAAGTCTTTAACTTCGTCCATCGGAATCCCACGGTTGCGGGATGCCATCTTGTCGATTGCACCGTTGAGCATTCGTGCCTTGATCGGGCAGGATTCAACGATTTCATCAGCCTTCGGCTTCAATGCGGCGGCTTTCGCTGCGGCTTCTGCTTTCGCGGTTTCCTCTGCTGCGGCAGCTTCCTGCTGTTGGAGCAGTTTCGCTTCTGCTTTTGCGAGTGCTGCTGGTGTTGCTACTTTGCGGGACTGTTTAACGGTGATAGTTGTCATGATCGTTTCCTTTTTGGCTAGTTACGTTATGTGGGTGAATTCCGAAAATGAAATTCACAGACGAAAACCCTCCCCAGCTAATGCTGAAGAGGGTTCCGGTGGGGCAGGGCGTCGAGCGAGGGGGGTGGAGCGGGGATTAATTCGGGAGCCAGAGACCTGGTGATGCTTCCCGGTAATTGTTCTGGATCAGTATTGCTTCGACTTCACGTTCACCCACGTTGTAGGTGCGCTGTCGATGTATGGGCATGTCGGTGATGATTGACGCGCCTGCCTTGCACGCTTTGCCAATCTCGGTTGCGTCCGGAGCGATCCGTCCACCACGTGCGCCTTCGGCTGAGATAAACACGTTGTCACCGGGTGAATACTCACCACAGTTAGCTCGTGCGCCCCAAGCCCGTCGATATTTCTCGGTGCTGGAGCGTAAGGAACCACGGCCGATGAACTTGTTGGCCAGATCAGATTTCACCTGATCTTTGGTAATGTAGGGTCCGTCGCCGGGTAGGATTACTTTGTTCATGCTTGCTCCTTGAGCTTCGCTACGGTCTGTAAATGGGTGATCGCCTGCATTGCTCGGAGCAGCAGTCGACCGTGTTCGAAGTTGTGCCATCGTTCCGATGCAGTAGGTGCTGGTGGCGCGTCGGTAATCTTGTCGATTGCCTCGCTGAGCAGCTTGAGCGTGTCTTCGATCCGCTCGTCCATGTAGTTGCTCATCGCTTCGCTCCATAGTGGGGGAATGTGATGCCGAGTGACTGACAGTTGTCCATCACGTTGGTCATGTGGTGCATGAATGCGTTCTCGCCGTTTGCGTCGCGGCCGCCCCGGTGAATAACTGTGTCGGCTGCGCGCCTTGCTGCGTCGAGGCTGTACGCCATTTCGATGAAATACTCCAGTCGTGTTGGCATCGGCAAGCCTGTGATGCAATCTGTCCGAGTAATCTCGTCCATCTGCTGGCTGCTGATGTTGGCAGGGACTGGTTTGTAGTCATTGTTCGTGAAATGCTGCATGGCTGTCTCCAAGTAGATGAACGAAAGTGTTCACACAAGGAAAACCCTCCGCCTTATCGGCAGAGGGTGATGGTCAGTGTTCAGACCAGTCGATACCGTTGGCTGCGAGCCAATTGGTCAGTGGTTCGTATACACGGCCCCACTTGTTGGCTCGGACTGCGATGTTGTCGTCGATACCATCATCCGCTACGCGAATGTCGGTACCAGGGACATTGATGCAGTTCTCTGAGCCCTTGAGCCAGGCCAGGTATCCGGGATCGCCGTGCGGTTCAGCTTCTTCCTGAGCTATGCTTTCGGGTGTGCTGTTGGGCAGGATGACGAAGGTCAACCCTGCGTTGATTGCCTTGGTGCGATTGAATGAAATGTCCAGGCCCATGCTGTTATCTCCAAGTAGATGAACGAAATTGTTCACACATAACAAACCCTCCATGGCCTTTGCAGGCACATGGAGTGTTCAAATCGGAGAGCTATGTAGGGGATGCTTAGCGGGCGAGGGTGGATAAATAGGTTGTGAAGCTGACGAGCTTGGCGTGCACCAGCGCGCGATCACCGTCGGTGAGCCCGGGTGCGTTTTGGAGTGCGTTAAGGAACTGGTCCTTGGCCATGCGGATGTTGGCCTGGGTAACGGTTGGTTGTTGCAGGTGAGCTGCTGTCTTGGAGCTGAGAAGGGACAGTTGAGCCATGATAATTTACCTTTATAGGTGGAATATAGGTGGGGGTTTGGGTCTGTTTGTGGGTATGTTAGTGGGCACTACCGCTGAAGGACACAGGAGTAGTGCGAATGGTTCGGAAATGGGTGTTTTTTTTGTCAAAGTGTCATACCGTGGAAAAAATGGGTATGACACTCGGAAGCTATTGAAATACTTAAAGAATTTACTACTTTTTAACGATTTGTCATACTGTCATATGATTCTGAATTCAATATACAAATTCAGGTTTTTACTTAGATACATAAATAATTATGTATATATAGGGACAGCTTGGTGACACGTAGGTATGACAGAATGAGCAAATGTTGCTCTAGCCCAGAAGCCACGTGGCTTACAGGCTGTCATACCGTGGAGAAAATGGGTATGACACGGTATGACAAAAACGCCATTTTCAGAAAATCTGAAACTTTGGCATTAACATTGCATATCCGGACCATTGACATTTACTCCTTCACTTGGGGCAAGTGACCACCTTTTCGAAGGTGGACAAAACGCCCCTTTGGAAAGGGGATAAACGGCCACCTCATGCGAGGTGGCTGAGCTTCCTCTGGCGTCGCAGTTTGCGGCTCCACAGGAGAGCGATACGGACGCACTTGCCGATGGCGTCGTGCATCCACAGCACGCTGATCCAGAAGCCCACGGCGAGCATGGTGATGCCCTGCCAGAGGGTCTTGATCTGGCGCGTGTGGCGCAGATGGATGGCGATGCTGATGAGAATTGCGAGGATGAGGATGAACATGGTGGATCTCCTTAAACGTTGAGGACTTTGAAGTAGAAGGCGGATGACTTGAGGCCCTTGCGCGGCAGGCCATTCATCCACATGTCGTGGTTGCGGCAGATGAATTCACGGAATTCATTGCCGTTGCGTGCGAGATCGCTCGCAAGGTGCGCGGTCCATTCCGGACACGTGACCTTGAACAGTTGCACCGTGGCACCGTCAAGGGTGCCGTCGGCTGACTCGATCGGTTGGGTACTGACCAGTTGGAACAGGTTCATACGCTTGCCTCCAGGGTGAAGATGCCGGCGTCATTCAGACGCTGCTGTTGAGTGAGCGAGATTGCTCACACAGAAATAACCCTCCGCCTGTTAGGGCGGAGGGTCGGGGATCAGAACGGGATATCGCAGTCAGGGCCAACGAAGTTGGCGCGCCAGTTGGCAAAGAACGCGCGAACGTGGGCGCCGTGGATCGTGTCTTCGACAGACATCTCCAGCTCGACTCGCGCGTAGAACGCGGCTTCCTCGGCGGCGTCGAGGTCCAAATCGGACTCGAACTCTTCCCATTCGCACTGCGCGGGGAAGAACTCGTATGGACGTGCGGTTGCTTCGGGGTATCCACTCATGACTAACTCCTATTGGTTAAAAGAAAAAACACAAGCACAACCCTCCCGGTTGGTGTGCGCCGGTTTCGTCGAGGGGTTGCGGGTCAGGGATTAGCTGACCACGCGGCTCGAAATTAAAACCGGGGTCCCATTCGAAGAAAGGCTGTTTGCTCGTGTGAGAATTTAAAAAGGGGTGGGGTGTATGGCTACTTACCTCCCCTACATAACCGTGAAGGCGAAAATGTAATAGAAAAAAAATTACTAAAATTTTTCGCTACCTAAATTCCCGAACCATCAACCCCTGACCCCCGACCCGTAACCCTGGACAAACGACCTTGAAATATAGGTACTACCTATATAGACTATGGTGCCATGAGCTTCCTGTTATCTGACACGGATTACGCCAACCTTCGCGGGGCATATCCGCTCGTCAACATTTCACCCCTCACCACCCAGCAGGAACAGTTCCTGATCAGCCATTTTCGCGGGCTGAGTCTGCCCGCTGCCGAGCGATCCGCTGGCATGGGCAAAGGGCAGGGCACCTTGCTCATGAAGAAGGAAGGCGTCGACAAACTGATCCAGTACCTGCGCCAGCAGATGTTCACCGACGTGGTGATCAACGTGGAAATGCTCAACGACATGACGTTGCAGGCGCATGGCAACGCGAAGGATGCGACCGAACAACTGAAAGCAATCGAGTTGCTGGCCAAGCTGAACCAGGCCGGCGGCTTTGCAACCGGCGGCGGCAAAGCAGCAGCACTGCCCGGACCCAAAGACATTACCCCACCCAATTCCGTCAAGGCGCTGGAGAACATGGACGATGCCCGACTGCTGGAGCTTGCTGCTCTGGGTGGTATGGACTCCCTTGATCCGCAGCCAATCCAGCGCGGTATGGTCACGATCGATGACGACGACGTTATCGAGGTGATGCCTTGAGCCTGAACGTCGTCCCCCTCAGTGAAGTGCGCAGCGTTGCCGACGTGCTGCGGGACATTGCCGCGCAGATTGATAGCGGTGAGTACGACGGACAAACCGCCACCCTCATTCTTGACACCCGGGATATTTTTCACCTGGGTGTAACGCTGCCTGCCTACAAGAATGTGCAGGCAGTATTCGACATGGCGTATGGAATGCGGCGCCTGTCGACCCCCATCGAGGAGTTACCCGATGGAGTCCGTTAAGACATTCGACAGCGCAGAGGTATTGGCCCGCCGCAACGCGGACCCTGCCGTGCAGCGGGAAATCCTGCAGGACGAAGCGGAGCGTGAGCGCGCAGCGTTCAAACTGCGTGCGCTCGAAGAAGCGGAGCGCATCCTGTTACGGGACAACCCACAGGAGCTGGCCAAGCGCGAGCTTGCTCGCAGGCAACTGGCGCGAACGAACTACCTGCCGTTTGTTATGCGGTTCCACCCCGACTACCAACCGGGTTGGGTACACAAGGACATCTGCCGGCAGCTTGAGAAATTCTCGCACGATGTTGCGATGCGCAGATCACCGCGCCTGCTGATGATGATGCCACCTCGGCATGGGAAATCCACGCTGACTTCCAAGACCTTCGCGGCATGGCACCTGGGCCAGCACCCGACACACGAATTCATGAGCTGCTCGTACTCAGGTTCACTGAGCATGAGCTTCTCGCGCATGGTGCGCCAGATCCTGCGCGATCCCGCGTACCACTCCCTGTTTGATGCGCGCCTCGACCCTGACAGCCAGGGCGCAGAAGCCTGGCTGACCACCGACGGTGGCGGGTTCACCTCTGCCGGTATCGGTGGCGCAATCACAGGGAAGGGCGCACACATATTGAACATCGACGATCCGGTCAAGAACCGGGAGGACGCAGAAAGTGAGACAGCACGGCAAAACGCATATGACTGGTACACCTCGACCGCCTACACCCGACTGGCACCAGGTGGTGGTGTTCTCATTATTCTTACTCGCTGGCACGATGATGATCTGGCCGGGCGCGTTATACGGGCAATGAAAGCCAACAGTGACGCGGATCAATGGGTGATTATCAATTACCCCGCGATCGCCACTGCAGATGAAACCTACCGCAATCAGGGCGAAGCCCTGCACCCCGATCGTTATGACATTAAATCCCTCAAGCGAATCAAGGCGAACATCGGTGAGCGTGACTTCGGTGCGCTGTACCAGCAGAACCCGGTACCGGATATCGGGGGCTACTTCAAGAAGCCGGACTTCGAGTGGTATGACTACTACGATCCCGACGCAATTCCTAAACACACAGTCAACTACGCAGCGTGGGACTTGGCCATTGGCCAGCGGCAGTTGAACGACTACACGGTTGGTGGCTGCGCGGCGCTCGACATGGACAACCACCTGTGGATACGCGACGTGCACCGGGGGAAATGGGACTCGATGCAGATCGTGGATGAAATGATCGCGTTCTACCTGAAGCACAAGCCGGAACGTACCGGGGTTGAGAAGAACATGATCGAAATGACGATCGCCCCGTTCCTGAAACTGGAACTGGCGAAGCGGCAGATCAACAACTTCAACTACGTCACGCTGAACCCCGGCAAGCAGGACAAGGTGGCGCGAGCGCGCCCCATTCAGGCGATGCTGGAGAGCCGCAAGATTCACGTACCCCATAACGCGCCGTGGACGCAGGACTTCATCCACGAGCTGCTCCGTTTTCCAAACGGTGTGCACGATGACCAGTGTGACATGTTCGCCTGGCTTGGGCAGATGCTCAACATCATGCACCCCGTAGTAATTCCCGAGGAGAAAAGACCGACGTGGCGGGACAAGTTATCCCGTTTCACCGGGAGTGATAACCACAAAAGCGCGATGAGCGCATAACAAAGGAGAGTGTATGAACGCACGTGACGCACAAGTAGCACAGCAGGTAATCAACAGTGACGCTGAATCGGTAGAGCAGGTGATTGTTAGCCTGGGCCTGACAGCCCCGCGTGTGACGCCCGCCCGAATCGAGGAGGTCGTCGCACACGAGACCTACATAGTACCGCCCGGCTCCGGCACATTGACCCTCTGCATTCTCACGCTGCAGAACGGATTCACTGTCACCGGCGAATCGGCCTGCGCAAGCCCTGAAAATTTTAACGAAGAGCTAGGTCGCAAGATCGCCCGACGAGACAATTTGTAACCCCGAAAGTAAACACTGTTCACGAGACGAGCCGCCATGATTGAAGCACAAAGTACCGAAGCACGTGCCGACGAAGTAAAGAAATTCACTGACCAGATCGGTGAGCACGGCAGCCTCGCTCGTGAACAGTTCCGATTGTTCGAGTCGCGCTGGCCTGCGCATGAGATGTATGTGAAACGCCGGCAGAAATGTGCGGAATACTACATCGGCGAGCAGTGGGCTGCAGCCGACACCAAAAAGCTCGACGCGGAGGGGCGGCCTGCGCTGACAATCAACACAATCCTGCCGATCATCAACACGATCCTGGGAGAACAGCTCACCAAACGGGTGGAGCCGAAGATCAAACCGAAGAAAGACGCCACGATCGGTACCGCTAATGTCCTGGCGAAAGTGGTCACCCAGATCCTGGACGAAAACCAGTACGACTTCAAGGAATCCGAGGTGTTTGCCGACGGCATCATCGAAGAGCGTGGCTTTTTCGACGTGCGCATGGACTTCGACGAAAACCTGCAGGGTAAAGTCGTCATCGACTACGACGATCCGGCCGAAGTGATGCTTGATCCGGAAGCGAAACGCTACGAACCCAGCACCTGGGAGGAGGTCATGACTGTACGATGGCGCTCGCTCGACCAGATTGCTGCAGATTTCGGGCAGGAAAACGCGGATCGGCTGGAGTATGTAGCCCATAACGCAACGACCATGGGGATGGAGTCGATCCGCTACGAACGCAGGTTCGGCAACGAGACTCACCCCGACAGGGCCAGCGGCCGTGACGGATGGGAGTTTGTCGGTGCCGACAACTGGACCACGGACGCCACCAAGCGCAAGGTGAAATGCGTGCGTGTCATCGAACGCCAGTTTTACCAGGTAACTGCGGTGCATTTCTTCGTGGACCCGGCTACTGGCGACAGCAAACAGGTACCGGAAAGCTGGGATATCCAGAAAGCAACCGAGTTTGCCCGCGCAATGAACCTGTTTCTGCACAAGAAAAACGCGCGCAAGATCCGCTGGAGAGTGACCGCCGATTCTATTTTGCTGCACGATCAGTGGAGTCCGTACAAAACATTCACGAAGATACCGTATTTTCCCTACTTCCGTAGAGGCAAGCCCTTCGGTGCAGTCACGAACCTGATTTCCCCACAGGACCAGCTCAATAAAACCGAGAGCCAAATCCTGCACGTGGTCAACAGTACCGCCAACGGTGGGTGGATTGTGGAGTCGGGCTCGCTGAAAAACATGACAGTGCAGCAGCTCGGTGAACGCGGTGCCCAGACCGGTCTGGTCATAGAGGTGGCTGCCGATTCCGAGTCACCCCAGAAGATCCAGCCGAACCAGATCCCGACAGGGCTGACCAACATCAACATGAAATCCAGCCAGAACATCCGCACCATTTCCGGTGTGAATGAGTCCATGCTGGGGATAGAGAGTGCTGAAGTATCGGGCATTGCGCTGACCAATAACGAGAAGCGTGGCCAGGTCCAGATCCAGGTTGCCCTGAATTCCCTGGCGCGCACCCGCCTGATGGTGATGAACAAGGTGATCGAGCTTGTCCAGCAGTTCTACACCGAGGAACGTGTGTTCATGATCGTGAACGATCGCCCGGTTCCTGGCGCACCCGAGCAGGAAGAACTGGTGATCAACGGTGTCGATCCCTATGGCGATGTGATCAACGACATCACCATGGGGCAGTACGATGTGGTGATCGGCACGCAGCCGGCACGCGACAGCTTCAACGATTCGCAGTTCGCCGAGGCACTGGCCCTGCGCGAAATGAACGTGATGATCCCGGATGACCGCATCATCGAATACTCCAACCTGGAGAAGAAGTTCGAACTCGCCGAGGAAAGCCGCCAGATGAGCGGACGCGGTGCGCGTTCAGCGGAAGAAGAACAGATCGAACAGATGATGGCCGAGATGGGCATGATGCGTATGCGACTGGAACTCGCCGAGCTGGAAGGCAAGGTCATGGTCTTGCAGTCACAGGCAAATCTCAACGAAGCGAAGGCGGGCGAAGTCGATCAGAAAACTGAACTCGAAATCGAACGCATCAGCGCCAAGATTCAGGAAGTCCGTGAAGGATATGAGACTCGCCTGCGCCTGGCATTCGAACAGTCCTCCAGCAAGATGGACCTCAAAGCCATGGAGCATCGCGGCAAGATGCGCGAGAAGGTGGCCGACGCGATCATTCAATCAAAACAACCCCGCAATAAAAACTAAGGAGAAGTAAATGGCTAAAGTAGACACACAAGCACAGACGTTGACCGACGAGCAGATGGGCTCAGGGTTCTTCGGGTCCACCACGGACACAAGCATCGACCTCACCCCGGAGGAAATCGCCATACGGGACGAGACATCGGCACCCGTGGTCGAGCCGGTGGCCGAGCCGGAGCTGGAGCCAGTAATCGAACCGGTAATCGAGGTGGCCATCGAAACGGGGGCGCCCGTGGAACCGGCGAAAGAGAAGAGCCACATGGTTCCGATCTCCCGCCTGAACGACCAGATCATCAAGACCCGCAACCTGGAGCGACAACTGGAGAACTACCAGAACCCGCTCACGCCTGCGGTAAAAGCTGAGGATATTCCGCCGCTGGATGTGAAGATTGACCAGGAGGAGTTCAGCCGGATGTCGGATGCGCTGCTCGATGGCAAGGCCGACATCGCCCTGCCGCTGTTCTCCAAGATGATTGCCGACGCGGTAAAAGTAGGTGTGGCGCACGGCAAGGCGGACACATTGGCCACGGTCCAGAAGGATCTCGACAAGCGTATCTCGCGCGGTGTCGACAACACCCTGGTTGCTGACCAGTATGAGGCGGCGATCGACGCCACCTACGAGGCGTACCCCATCTTCAATCCGGAGTCTGCGGACTTCGATGCGGATATGATGGCAGATGCCAAGGCATTACAGGCCAGCTATCAGGTGACGCACGGCATGGTGAAAGGGCACAACATGGCCGTGGAACGGGCGCTGAAATTACACCATCCCGAGCTGCTGGTAAAAACCCCCGAGGTAACTTCAACGGAAGCGCCGGCAGGGGCCGCGCGGAATCCCGATCAGATCAGGAAGAATGCGGCAGCCGCAGCAGCACAGCCCGCACGTCCGGCTGGCAGAGCGGCGGCTCCCGCCGAAGTAACCCCAATGTCGGTTGATAACCTGACCGACGAGGAGTTTGACGCCTTGCCCGAATCCAAGAAAGCGGTATTGCGCGGGGATTAATTTCCCGTTACCGCAGGAGCTTTGCACAGGAACACAAAGACGTGGGCGACCGCTACCTTCATCGGTAGCGGTTTTTTTTATGGGTGTTGCAAAATAATAGGTACTACCTATATACTTGATGTCATCGCAGGCACCACGTCACGGACCCCCTCAGTACGGTACTACTGCACCTCGTTTCCTCTGGACGATACCAGGGCGGCAATAGGCAGCTCCGCAAGCTACCGCCACTCGACTATCAATCATTCCACTACTAGGAGACGCCACTCATGGCCGAAACAAATTTTGCACTCTCTACTGCCCAGAAGAAAGTCTGGGCGCGCGATGTATGGTCCATCGCCCGCAACAACAGCTTCGCGTTCAACTTCATGGGCGACTCGCCCAACGCGATGATCCAACGCCTCACCGAACTGACCCGCACCGAGAGGGGCGATCAGGCAGTCATGACATTGGTACCTGACCTGGAAGGTGACGGCACCATGGGCGACTACGATCTGGAAGGCTTCGAAGAAGCTGGCCTGGCGTATGACCTCACGATCAACATTGACCAGATCGGTCATGCGATGAAATCGAAAGGCAAGATGTCCGAGCAGAAGTCTATCGTGAACTTCCGCAAAACGGTGCGCGATGTAATGGGCTACTGGTTGTCTGATCGTATCGACCAGATGGCGTTCCTTACACTGGCCGGTATCCCTTTCACCCGCAAGAACAACGGCGGTCTGCGCCCTGTGCTGGCAGCCGGACATAACCTGTCCGATCTGGCCTTCGCCGCTGACGTGTCCGCGCCAACTAGCGCACGCCATTTGCGCTGGAGCAACTCACTACAGGACTTCGCCGCTGGCGACGTTACTGCGGTTGTTGCTGCCGATGTCCCGACTTACCGCATGTTGGTGTTGGCGAAAGCCTACGCCAAAGAGCAGTACATCAAAGGTATCTCAGGCCCCGGTGGTCAGGAAATCTACCACGTGTTCGTCACACCAACCGGTATGGCGAAGCTGAAACTGGACCCTGACTACATCGCCAACGTGCGCTACGCCTTCGCGCGCGGCGAGAAGAACCCGCTGTTTGCAGGAACCACCTCCGTTATGGCAGATGGCCTGATCATTCACGAGTTCCGTCACGTGTATAACACCCTCGGTGCTACCACCGGCACCATCTCCAACGTCGGTGCGGCGGGCTACAAATGGGGCGCCACAGCAGCCGTCAAAGGTCAGCGTATCGCAATGTGCGGCGCGCAGGCACTGGGCTTCTGCGACCTGGGTTCCCCTGAGTGGTACGAAAAAGACTTCGACTACGGCCGCAAGCCTGGTATCTCCCTGGACAAAATCCTGGGATTCAGAAAGCCCAAGTTCCAGAGCCCGATCAACGGGAACGTACAGGACTTCGGCGTCTTGAGTATCGATACCGCGATCTAAGCGTAACGATAGAACTGAAAAACCCGCTGCTCACCCAGCGGGTTTTTTCTAACAAGAACCCACGGAGACCCACCAATGACCAAGAAAAAAAGCGAGACCCCTGAAGTAACCAACGAATTCTCCGCTGCTGATGCTTTCGCCGGCAGTGATCCTGTAGCGCAGGAGAACACAGATTCCCAGGTCGGTGTCGAGGAAGACCTCGAAGCGCGCCCCGGTAAAAAGACTGCGGCCGTAGTACCCGCCGACCCAGCCCTTGATTTACCTGTAACCATCACGGCGGAACACAACCTGCGTGTTGTTACCGAACCCGATCAAAACGTGTTCCATCTTAACGCAGGTGAGCCTCGTGTATTGCCAAAGCGGTTGGGCCTTGCGGCACAATTGGCGGGCGCACGTGAAGGCGTCATCGTAACCATCACTGCGGCTGAGTAAATATGGCTACTACTGCGGCAAGTCTGTTCGCGTCTCTCCGAAGCCTGACCCTCGATCTTGCGGGTGTGCGATGGAGCGAAACGGAATTGCTGCGGTGGTTGAACGAAGGGCAGGTTGTTGCCGTCAACAACAAGCCCACCGCGAATGTAGTCAACGGCCCGATCACCCTCGTGGCTGGCATCCGGCAGGGTCTTCCTGCCGGGGGCGTTTTCCTGCTTGATATCACACACAACACGGATGGCAGCGCCATCACCATCGTGTCACGCAAAGACATGGATTCCGGGTTCCCCTCATGGCCGAGCGTCACTGCGACTGCAGCCGTCGAGCATTACATGGTGGACACCGATGATCCGAAGACGTTCCTTGTGTATCCCCCGAACACAGGGGGCGGCACCATACAAGGGCGCTATGCAGTATCACCAGCGACGATTGTGGCGGCGGGGGACCCCATCACATTGGCGGATGAATACGCACCCATCCTGCTGGATTACCTGCTGCATCGCGCGTACCAGAAAGAGTCCAAGAATTCCCAACGGCAAGCTAAATCCCAGGACGCACTGACCAGTTTCTTGCGGGCGCTCGGAGTGAGCATCCGCCGGGATTTTGTCTACATTCCTCGTCGAACTGGTGAAGCTGATGGCCCGAGTCCTGTATAACACCCTGCTACCTGACATCCAGATCTACGCAGGCAAGTGCCCAACACCGATCATCCTGAATCAGTTGCGCCAGGTGGCGCGTGATTTCTATCGCATATCGCAGGGGTACGTGTATACCCTCGATGCCACCGATGTCGAAGCTGGGCAGACTGAGATATTCCCAAGCCTCCCCGATCAGACCGAATTACTGGTGCCGCTGAATCTCACGTGTGAAGGTACGTCCGCACCGCTGGTCACCACGACAGTGGCTCAGGCGAACGCG
>Ga0070748_1000579_pt1 | contig 17544 bp, 7 predicted proteins | sample VirMetDEL_Nov_12_FD_77015 | JGI IMG/M metagenome (GOLD analysis project Ga0070748, IMG submission 77015) | Aqueous microbial communities from the Delaware River and Bay under freshwater to marine salinity gradient to study organic matter... | ecosystem: Environmental > Aquatic > Marine > Coastal ... | reverse complement strand
ATATCACCTAGTTCTCCCATGAAATAGATTTCGATAGGTGTTTCCTGACGTATTTCATATTCGGCTATAGATTGTCTGCAAGAACCACAAGGGGGGATAGGTGTAGTGGTTTGATTAGTATCAGAAGCAGCAGTAATTGCCATTTTTAAAATTTTAGCTTCTGGGTAAACGGCTCCCGCTTGATAAATTGCAACACGCTCAGCACATAGTCCTGAAGGGTAAGCTGCATTTTCTTGGTTTGAACCCAAGACGATTTTATCATTATCTAATAATAATGCGGTTCCTACTCTAAATTTAGAATATGGTGCGTAGGCATTTTTTCTTACGGCTACGGCTTGTTCCATTAAGTCTTGTATGTCGTTTGGTAATTCTGACAAAGAATTATAAACTAAAAATTCACTGGTTATTTTTATTTCTTTCATTTTATTAGAGGAAAAAAAATCCAAATTTCAGCTTACCTAAAATTTGGACTCTTAATTTAGAATTTATTTAAAACTAATATACTTCGTATTTGTCGCCAAAGTTAAAAGTTAATGAGAAACGAAGGGTGTTTTCTAAAGGGTTTTTTACTTTCGAAGCCGAAAATAAATAAGAAACATCCACTTTTACTACATTATATTTGAAACCAGCACCTAAAGAAAAGTATTTACGTGCTCCTTTTAATTCACTTTCATTAAAGTAACCCAATCGCATAGCAAAAGAATCTTGGTACAAATATTCAGCACCAACTGCGTAAGTTACTTCTTTTACTTCCTCACTTAATCCGTCAGGAGCATCTCCAAAAGATTTAAAAACTCCAGATACCCAACCTATGGATCGGTAATCTTCATTATTTTGATTTCTTTCTTCATCAGTAATCGTTCCATCTCCATTCAAATCCGGATTTTGAGGGGTAGGAACTAAAAGTTTGTTGAATTCAAGATTGACTGCTACTTTATTATAGTCGTCTAAGATAAAATCAAAACCAGTTCCTATCTTTAAATTTGCTGGTATAAAATTGGTGCTAATTTGATCGTTATCGTAACTAATCTTTGGTCCTAAATTTTGTATATTAAAACCAGCTCTCCATCTTCCGTTAAACTCATTGTAGGCTATTTCTTCTGACTGATAGAAACCAGCGACATCAATTGCAAAAGAACTTGCAGAAGTTGCGTCATTATTGTCGCTTGCAATTTTTAAATTAGAATGAATGTATCTTCCAGCTACGGCCATAGAGAATTTTTCACTCAATTTTAAGGAATAAGACCCATCTATAGCAAACTCATTTGGTGAAACGGTAGGGAAGTTTTCGTCTGGTTCACCTGTTTGTCTTAATTCTATATCTCCAAATCCAAAATAGCGAACGCTACCCGCAAAAGCACTTCTTTCACTTATTTTGTCATAATAAGTTAATTGTCCTAGTGAAATATCATTTGCTAAATCAGTTAGGTACGGCGTGTAACTAACAGAAAATCCTTGCTTATCTGTGGAAAAAGCATACTTTGCCGGATTCCATTGCTGTGAAAAGGCATCTGCTGATGTAGCAACACCCAGATCTGCCATACCAGCGGCTCTTGCATCTGCTGAAACCATTAGGAAAGGAACTCCTGTCGTGATTACTCTTTCTTGAGCGTGAACATAGGACAGTCCTAAAATGCAGCTAATGCTAAGTATTATTTTTTTCATTTGAGTATAAAAATTCATTAAACAAATATAGTATTTTATTAAAGTATGACAAGTTTTTCAATCTTTTCAGCTTTTTTATTGGTCAGTGTAGATTTGACTGTTAGTTTATAAACATAAACTCCTTTCCCTATCTTGTTGCCAAAATCATCTCTACCATCCCAAGTGATTTCTTTAGAAAGAAAACCTTCATTTGTAATTATTTGATTTTTTGACCAAACAATTTTCCCTGTAATTGTCATTACCTGAATTTGTACTGTTAACGGTTCGTAAGGCCTATTGTGAGTGAACCAAAATTCAGTATAATTTACAAACGGATTAGGATAATTCAAAACATGGCTTAATGTTATAGATTCATCACCCACAACAATAAATTGAATTTCAGTAATAATGGGATTATTGTAAACATCCCAAGCTTTAAAAGTAATCGTGTGTAATCCAACCGTTAAATTTCGCAAAGGGAAACGCAAACTTCCTTTTGTATAATCATCAAGCTCTGTTTGATAATAATCGTTTAATATATAGGGATTGCTTTGGTCTCCATCTAGTACAGCAGTAATATCATGACCTATACCGCTAGCTGTATTAATACCGTTCTCGTCTTCTAGAAAGGCAAGTAAAAATGGAGCACTGTTTGTAATTCCGCCAGATACAAAAGTCTCATCATTCATATATAACTTGACTTTTGGGCTAATATTGTCTTCAGTTGCATTTTCATTTATTCCACCTATTTTAATTGTAGTATCAAAACCAGACTGATCTTCTAAGGATAGATTCTTTTTAGCATAAAAACTAATTTTTCCATTATCTAAAGGAATGCGGATGTCTCTAGGTACTACAAAGGAGAACTCAAATAATCCATTTTTAATAGATGCATTACCTCTAAAAATAGTTTCTCCTAGGGTTTTAAAGGTAATCGGGCTACTATTTCCATCGTTGTTAAGTGTTGTTCTTGAAATATTTTTGTCAAATATAGTAGATGAAAGTTCGCCGTTATAATTTTCTAATATAATATCATTCTCATCTGTAACTATACCGGTCAACTTAATTTTGGCTAATGATTTGAAAGCATCCGTTTGCTGGTCTATAGCTATGTCGTTAATTTTTGTTAGGCGAATCTTTGGTTTGGCAATAGCCAAGTGTAGTGCAGGATCTCCAATGTAAAAAACAACATTTGTCGAAGAGTTAGGATTGCTGTTTTTCGAAAGGCGTAAAGCTTCTGCAATTGATGTATATTCATTCGAGTTAAAGGAAAGTAGGTTTTCGGATAAAGTATCATTAAAATTTTCAGCACTATATTGTCCTATAGCTCTAATGGTTGTAATCATTGCAATTGCTCCTCCTTTTGGATTCCAATAAGTATATTCACCTGCCGTGGGACGAGATGGGTTGTCAAAACGAGAAAACTCACAAGTCAATGTGATGAATAATGGATACTTAAATTGATTGTTTAGATTTTGACCATCTGATTTCTCCCAAATTCTTTCTCCAGAAAGGCCGTCCTCTCCACCATGTCCTAAGTAATTAAAGACTAAGGCACCTTTTTCAAAGGCATCGAAAAGGTCTTTTCTGGCTTTTGGATATCTAAATCCGCCCGCGGCTGCCTCCTGAGTGTAAGAATCAAGAATAATTTTATTGACGTTAAAAAATGGTTTTTTTGAAGTGATATTGTCTGCTAAGTTGTTTTGTCTGCTTTGGAGACTGGCATCAGAAGTCTGATCTGAGTCATCACAAATCATTACAAAATTATTTCGCCAACTTCCATATGATTTTTCATCGTGGTATTCAATTACCTTATTTACCATTTCTTCTGCTTGCTTTGGATTATTTACAAGCATTCTACCTACGGCAATGTCAATTCCTCCAAAGTAAGAGATGATATTACCTTCGTTAGTATCCATTAAGCCATAAAAATCATCGGAAGCAAAAGAAGCTTCACCGGTGGAGCTACTGTTCAATGCATGATAAATAGGAATAACATTGGTATTGGTGTTAGTTCTGTTTTTGTAGTCGTAAGAAGCGTCACCAAATAGGTTGACATATTTTAATTTTTTTTCAAATGATGACGCGTTGTCATAAATGTACTTTATACAATTCCTGATCGCGGCGATATCTTGTTTTCCTGAAGAAAACTCTTCATATATGGCTTCTGCACTAATTACCTTTACAGTTAGTTTAGAGTAGTTGCGATGAAAATCAGCTAATTTTTCTGCTTGTAACACTAAAGATTGTGGCGAGATAATGACATAATCAATATCTTCAAAAATTCCTGATTTATTTTTAAAGATGCTTCCTTTTATGTTTTGATTGCTAATTAGAGATTTAGATTCTTTTAAGGGAGTGAAATAATCTGCTTCATCAATAGCAATATATTTTCTTAGTTCTCCAAGATTAGCTTTAAAAGAAAAACTATCTTGATTTTCGTTTTTAATTGTGGCTACATTATAAATGTCTGTTATGTCCCATATTTGTGCAATTTTACTAGCATTACTTATAGTATAATTTACAACTCCTAAACTAGTATTAGATAAATCGTATTGAAAACGAAATTGTTTACCATAACCCTGCAATCTTCTTTTGGCAGTAAGTTGTATGTAATCTAGGAAGCCTTTGGAGCCTGGAACTCCGTTATTATTGTAGCTTAATTTTATTTTAGTACTTTCTGCTCCACTAAAAGAAATGTTGTTTGGTAAAGAGCGAACATAAAACTCCGTGTCAGAAGTGGTGTTAATGGCAGGGAAGTTGATAGTTCCTAGATTTTGTCCATTGGCTGAGAGCTGAAACGATGTTGGCGTGTATGCTGCTGAAGCAACTGTCGTGGCTATTTTAATAGGGACACTTGTATCTATGTTGGGGAAGTTGAATTCAAATTCTTGATCTTTATTGAAATCAAAAGATTCTCCAAACCATTGTCGGCCCAAGCGGGCAATATTAATTAGGTCAATTTCATGGTATTGATAGTCATCAAATGTATCTAGGTTTAGCGTGCTACCAGCAGTGGGTTGATTCATCTTCAGTATTCTTTTACCATCCTCTCCTGAAACGGTGATATAGTAGTAAGATTTGTTGTCATATAAGTTAAGATGTGTCTGACTTTCTTGATTCCAGTTGTCAACTCCTTCGCCATAAAATAAAATGTAGTCTGCCGCGTCTAAAATGTCATCTTCTTCACCTACGACTTGAATGGCGTTTTCTGTTAAATCATCAGGATAATTCATATTGTTAGCTAATGGAAGCATGTTCCCTCCATTTCCATAAATTTTCAATTTTTTTGGATTGATGTTTTTCAAATCCATGCCCAAATCCTGCAAGAAGCTCCTGGGAATTTTATAAACTCCAGATTTTTCGATGTAAAAGCGAAACCATTTTCCAGTTGCTAAAACAGAATTTGTAACGGGTCCGGCTAGCTTTTTTGTTAAGCTTACTTTAGACGTCGAAGTATTACCTATATTATAGGAGAATGATGTAACGCGTTTAATACCGCTATGGTCCTTTATTATGGGGGCGATTATTAAGAACGATTGTAAAAGACCTCTAGAGTTGGTGTTTACTAGTTTTGGGTTGGCATTTTCAGGTATGTTTTCTATATTTAAATCACCAATTTGATTAATACTAATAGTTTCATAATTAATATTTGTTAATTGGATATTCTCATTGTTCTTTAAATCAGAACTACTGAGTTTAAGAGTATAAATTATTTGTTTTTGTGAAGCATCATAATGATATTCAGGGCCAGAAAATTTTGGTAGTTTCATGTCGTGGTCGCCCACAGCCATTTCTGTATTTTCAATCCATTTTATAGTTGCATGACCATTGATCTGTGCAGAAGAAATAAGCGAAATGAGGAATAAATTAATCAGTAGTAAATTTCTCATTCTTTTGTTTAACAGGATTATTTTTGAATTCTTTAATGAGTAAAAATAAATGATTTAGTATAAAAATAAATAATAAATAGTATAAATTTGCGTTTGAAATGTATAATTTGCTTTATATAGTTCGTCTATGTAAATTTATTTAAAACGGTGTTGCAAGTTAATGCTTAATTATTATATTGCGTCACCAAAAATTATTACCTTTAAAAGAGTATGAAAGTAAACAAAATTATGGCCTTACGATTGATGTTGTCTCTTCTGATGATTGTAGGTTTTGCTAGTTGTAGTAAAAAATCTAGCTCAAAAAATGCATCAAGAGCTACAGGATGGAATGTAGGTAGTAAAAAAGCATCAAAGAAACAAGAAGCAGGACCTGGTCTTGTATTTGTAGAAGGTGGTACTTTTACTATGGGTAAAGTACAAGATGATGTTATGCATGACTGGAATAATACTCCTACGCAACAGCACGTTCAGTCCTTTTATATGGATGAAACTGAGGTTACAAATTTCATGTATCTAGAATATTTGGATTGGGTAAAAAGTGTTTTTCCACCAACAGAAGAAGAATATCAAGATATCTACGAAGGAGCTTCACCTGATACATTAGTATGGAGAAACCGTTTAGGATATAACGAAACAATGACTAATAACTACTTAAGACATCCGGCTTATGCTAGTTACCCGGTTGTGGGAGTTAACTGGATTCAAGCAGTTGAGTTTAGCAAATGGAGAACTGATCGTGTAAATGAGGCTATTCTTGAAAAGAAAGGTTATTTAAAGAAAAATGCTAAGACTGATGAAGTAACTGCTGAAAGCTCTTTTAGTACAGAAACTTATTTGAAAGCGCCAACATTAACTTATGGAGGTAATGCGGATATAGTATTACAAAAAGGAGGTAAAAAAGGTTCTAAAACGGGTAAAAATGGCGCTGCAGCTGAGCCTAAAAATGTTTATGCTCAACGTACTTCTGGTATTTTATTACCTGAATACAGACTACCTACTGAAGCGGAATGGGAATATGCTGCTGCAGCTGATGTAGGGCAAAGAGAATACAATATCTATAAAGGACAAAAGAAATACCCATGGTCTGGTAGTTATACTCGTTCAGGGAAAAGACAAAACAAAGGTGATCAATTGGCTAACTTTAAACAAGGAAACGGTGATTACGGTGGAATTGCAGGTTGGTCTGATGATGGTGCAGATATTACTAATGAAGTAAAAAAATATCCAGCTAATGACTTTGGTTTATACGATATGGCTGGAAACGTAGCAGAATGGGTTGCCGATGTTTACAGACCTATTATTGATAATGAAGCTAACGATTTCAATTACTTTAGAGGTAACCGTTATACTAAAAACAAGATTGGTGCTGATGGAAAAGTAGAAATTGTTACTTTAGAAACAATGAAAAAGGATACATTAAGTAATGGAAAAATTATTGTAAGAAGTTTGCCTGGTCAAATTGCACAAGTACCCGTTGACGAAAATGAAACTTACTTAAGACAAAACTTTGATAAGAGTAATAATATCAATTATAGAGATGGTGATAAACAATCTTCTAAATTTTATAACTTTGGTGCATCAGAGTCTGATTCAGATATAGAAAGTGATACTAAAAAAATGTATAATTCTCCTAAGCATAATGTGACTACAGATAGTTTAGGGAGAATGGTAAGAAAGTATGACAGATCTAGTAAAAGAACAACTTTAGTAAACGACATGGTTAGGGTTTATAAAGGTGGTTCTTGGAGAGATAGAGCATATTGGTTGGATCCTGCACAAAGAAGGTATTTTCCACAAGATATGGCAACGGATTATATTGGGTTTAGATGTGCAATGTCTAGAGTAGGTCCAAAATCTGATAAAAAGAAATCAGCAAGAAATTAAAATTTTTATATAGAATAGAGATAAAAAGCCCTTTCATTAGGGCTTTTATTTTTTTAAATCGGTTTTTAGATGGAGATCAGTCACATTCATAGTTTATTTTTAAAATGCCAATCAGTATCAATTGATACTCGTAAAATTGAATCCCAATCATTATTTGTTGCTATTAAGGGAGATAATTTTGATGCCAATACTTTTGCTGCTGAAGCACTAGAGAAAGGGGCGTCATTTGTTTTAATTGATAATGAAGACTATTATATAGATGAACGAACTATAATTGTTAACAACAGTTTAATAGCCCTACAGGAATTGGCTAAGTTTCATCGTAATTATCTAAAACTACCTATTATTGCGCTTACGGGTAGTAATGGTAAAACCACAACCAAAGAACTTATTCAGGTAGTTTTAGCAAAGAAATACCGTACTAAAGCAACTGTAGGGAATTTAAATAATCATATTGGTGTGCCATTAACGCTGTTGTCGTTTAATGCTACAACGGAGATTGGAATTGTAGAAATGGGTGCCAATCACAAAAAGGAAATAGAGTTTTTATGTGAATTAGCACAACCAAATTATGGTTATATTACTAATTTTGGTAAAGCACATCTAGAGGGTTTTGGTGGTGTGGAAGGAGTTATAGAAGGTAAAAGTGAAATGTATCAATATCTTTTAAAAAACAATAAAACAGCATTTGTAAATCTGGAAGATCCTATTCAAGTAGAACGAAGCAAGCATCTTAAGACAGTTAGTTTTGGTGTAAATAAGTTAGCTGCAGGTGTTATTATTGATGAAGTAACTGCTAATCCATTCGTAGCTATAAAATATGCTGATACCTTAATTGAGTCGCATTTAATAGGTCTTTACAATGGGAATAACCTAAGTGCTGCTATAACTATAGGAATTCACTTTAATGTTCCGTTGCCCTTAATTAAAGAGGCTTTAGAAGGATATATTCCTGTTAACAATAGATCGCAGTTGTTAAGTATTGGTTCTAATGAAATTATTCTAGATGCTTATAATGCTAATCCAAGCAGTATGGCTGTAGCTATCACGAACTTTTTACAATTAGATAAACCACACAAAATTCTAATTTTAGGAGATATGTTTGAGTTGGGAGAAGCAAGTCAAAAAGAGCATTCAGATCTAATAACATCTCTTATATCTGAAAATAAAGTGAAATGCTTTTTTATAGGGAATGCATTTTATGCAAATAAAGTGAATCAGGATCATTTTAATTTTTATAATTCTTTCGAATCATTTTCGAATGATTTTAAGAATCATACTATTGGAAACAGTACATTATTAATAAAAGGTTCTCGTGGTATGGCTTTAGAACGGACATTAGATTTTATAGCTTAAAATGCAAAAAAGCATTCTCATTTGAGAATGCTTTTTATTATATACTCATTAAGAAACCTATTAAGTTTTCTTTTTTGTTCAGTTGTAATTTTTTTCTTAATCGGTAACGGGCTAGTTCCACACCACCATTGGAAATATTCATTATTTCTGCAATTTCTTTAGTGGACATGTTCATCAATAGATAGGTAGATAGATCTAATTCTCTTGGAGAAATAGTAGGATACTTTTCTTTTAGTCTTTTTAAAAAGTCAAAATGGACATTTTTGATGTGTTTTTCTAGATCTTTCCAGCTCTTATCAGCATTTACTTCCTTAGTGATGCTTTTATTTAATTTATTAAACTGAAACTTCGTTGTATCATCTAATGATTCGACATTAATGTCTTTTAGTTTATGAATAATGCCGTTAAGGATTTTATTTTTCTTTACAACCTGTAATGAATTGTTCACGAGTTCCTTGTCTTTAGCTAGTATTTTTATTTGAAGTTTATCATTTTTCAACTTTTCAATTTCTTTCTCAAGATCATATTGTTCCTGTCTTATCTTAGATTCTTTCTCTAAATAGAGCCTTCTTTGTTCAATAGTTTCATAATATTTGTTTTTTCGAATTTTGACTTTAATTCTTTTTCGAATGAAAATAACCGCCGCTGTGATCATGAGCATGTAAAACAGATAAGCTAAAAAATGCCTATACCAAGGCGGTAAAACTGTAAAGTTGACACTATTTATTTCAGACTGAATTCCGTAGCTATTTCTTGCTTTAAGGTTCATTTTATAATTTCCTTCTCTCAAATTGGTATATTCTTTAAGGGAAAGTGTAGACCAATTACTCCAATTGTCATCAAAACCCTGTAGTTGATATGAAAATTGAACATTTTCCACATTTTCATATGTGGGGGAAGAGAAGGTAAAACGAACTACATTTGACGAATAGGGAATATTAAAGTCTTTGAACTTTGCTTGTCCGTTGCCTTGTATAATTGTATCCTTATTATAAGAGAAGCTGCGAATAAATACTGTAGGTTTACTGATGAAATTTTTGAGCAAAGTGGAGTTGTAATGTGCTAGACCATCCGTTAAACCGATGAAAATATTTGAATTGTCCACAGTGTTTACAGACAGGTAATTATTTACTAAATTACCGGATAAATTAGCAAAAGGTGCAACAGAGTTTTTGTATTTGCCAAATTTATCTTTTATTAGTACCCCCAATGATTCGTTAAAGGTATACCATAAGTTGCCTAAGTTATCTTCACTTAATGAATTTATGGAGGGGACATTTTTAAATAAAGCGCTAGTTGTTTTGTCTTCATAAAAGAGATCTTGTTCACGGGAATATTTGTAAAAACGATTTTGAGATTGAAAATAGATATTTTGGTTAAACCGTTGTATGCTTCCTATTCCTTTTGATTCACTTGATAATTGATTGTAGTTTTTTATTTCTTTAAAACTTCTTAAGTCATCCGCTAATGCCATTTTATAGAGTAGGTTGTCCTTTTTTAGCCAAAGGTTATCGCTGTCAATTTCGAATGTATTAGCTGATTTTTCAAAACCTGCTATGCTGTTTTTGAATTCCCAACCTTTAGAATTTTTTTCAAAAACTGAAAATCCGTTGTAATGGGAACCTATAATATAATTGGGATGGTTAGGAACTTTTTTAAAACCAAAATAACCTTTATTGTCTAATGTTTTGACCACGGCTCCTCCTTGTATAAGGAGTGTTCCTCTATTGTGTGCACATAGCAACTGATTATCAAAAACCTGTAAATTCCAAGCTTGTCCAGTAGTTCCTTTGACAAGTGTAAAGGCATCCTCCTTTATAGTTTTGTTCCAGTTGTGGTAAAAAACGCCTTGATTAGTGGATACGTATAATTTTTCATCAAAAATAATGGAGGCATAAACAGTGCTTAAGTCAAAGCTAAAACCAAAATAAGTAAAAGGTGAGCTTTCATTAACAAAGGCAATTCCGTTATCTAATCCTAACCACAGATTGTTTTTGTTATCTATAAATGAAGTAAGTACAGTGTTGTTTTGCAAACCCTTTTTATGATTGATATGCTGGATTATTTTACCGTTTAAGTCACAAATGATCATTCCATCTAAGACAGAATTTAGAACTATAAACGTATCCTTTATAGACGCTCCCCCTAAAGAGCTGTTTTTCTTGATAAAATCATTAGCCTCACAATTCCAAGGAGTTGTACCTGTTACTTCATTATAAATATATAGTCCTTTACTTAGTGTACTGATGAGTAAATCATTATTTGGCATTGCGAAAAGACCCCAGATTTCAGTGTTGTTTAGTACTTGGGAACCTCTTAAAGGTATGAATTGATTGTTTTTATATTGAAGTAGTCCTAATGAAGCATCTTGAAAGTAAAGCTTTTTATCAATTAAAAAAGAAAATTGAAATCGATTTGGTGCCTTTAGTATTGTTAGCTTTTTATTTTTGTAGATATAGGCTTTGTCAAATGATTGAAAGATGACTTCATTTTCTAGAATATGAATTTTCCATATAAAGTCAATTAATTTGACGCTTTGTTTACTGACTAATTTAGACAATGAGAAATATTCGAGTTTGCCGTTGGCATTAGCTTCAAAATAGCCAAATTCACTATAGCCACCTACAAATATTTTACCAGCATTATCAATTTTTACTGATCGTACAGCTGTGGAGTTTGGAAAAGTGTATTTTTTCCATGAGGAGCCATCAAATTGAAGTAAACCATTATTATTTGCAAAATACAAATTACCATACTTGTCTTGATCTATATCCCAGTTTTGTGTGCCGCCTTTATAATCTGATCTTTTGTAGTTTCTAATATCAGGTAACCCAATGTTCTTTACTTGCCCAACTGAGAAACTAGTACAGAAAATTAATACAGTTATGGTAAATTTTAATTTTTTATAAGTCATAATTTAAGCTTAACATTTATTGTTTATTTGATCTCTGCAATAGATTTATAATCATATTGTAGCGCTGAAAAATTGTTTATAATGTGGCAATAATAGCTAAAATAATTGTTTTCAACTAAATGTAGTGTTTGTTTTATTTTTTAACATTTTAATAATATTCAGTTTTATAGTTCAATATACTGTTAATCAATACATTGTTTTTTATTTGATGTGTTTTTGTTTAGTTTGTTTTTTGCCTTTGATGTGTTTTTGTAATAAAATATTAATGCTAATACCGAAAAAATAAGGTTATTATTGCATCAAATAACTAAATAATTAACCAAAAATTATAGAAAAATGAAATTAACAAAATTACTTATTTTTTGTTTTTCATCGATACTATTCTCAGTTTATGCACAAGCACAAGATGTTGTAATAAGCGGAATAGTGAATGATGAAAGTGGAATGCCTATTCCTGGAGCATCAATTTTATTACAAGGAAGTTCAAAATCCACTTCTTCAGATTTTGATGGAAAGTTTCAAATTCAAGCTCCAACTAACGGAGTTTTGATGATCAGCTATATAGGTTATGGTTCGTTTACAGAACCCATAAAAGGAAGATCATCAGTGGTAATTAAATTGACATCACAATCACAGGATTTGAATGAGGTAGTTGTGGTAGGTTATGGAACTCAAAAAAAGAGTGTTGTAACAGGAGCAATTTCCAGTATTAAAGCTAGTGATTTAGATGATTTGCCTATAACTAGAGTTGAACAGTCTTTACAAGGTAGAGTTTCTGGTTTAACGATTGCTGCAAACTCTGGACAACCAGGATCTTCAGCGACAATTCGTGTAAGAGGTATTACAACTTTTGGAAACAACGAGCCGTTATGGGTTGTTGATGGAGTAGTCGTTGATGCTGGTGGAATAGGATATTTAAATCAATCAGACATAGCGTCTATCGAGGTGTTAAAGGATGCTGCTTCACAAGCTATTTATGGAGCAAGTGCTGCAACTGGAGTTATCCTAGTAACAACTAAAAAAGGAAAATCTGGAAAAATTAGCGTTAGTTACAACGGTTATACAGGAATTTCTGCGCCGGCAAGAAAACTGGATTTATTAAACGCGACAGAGTACGCTACATTAATGAATGAATCCTCTGTTGCTGGTGGTGGCGGAATAAAATTTGCAAATCCAGCATCTTTAGGAAAAGGAACGGATTGGCAAGATGCCATTTTTAATAACAGTGCAAAACGCGTTGGTCATGAAGTTAGTTTAAGTGGTGGAAGTGAAGTCTCAACTTTTTATTTATCATTTGGCCTTCTTGATCAAGAAGGAATTGTAGCCACTGACATCTCTAATTATATCAGAAAAAATATTCGATTAAATTCTACTCATAAAATTTCTAAAAAAATCACGTTTGGACAATCTTTAGGATATTCGAGAGAGAAGAATGTTGGACTTGGAAATACAAATAGTGAATTTGGAGGACCATTGAGTTCGGCAATCAATTTAGATCCTATTACTCCTATCGTGGAAACCGATCCTGTTTTAGCAAATCAAGCTCCTTACACAAATACTGGTGTTATAAGAGATGCTAATGGAAATCCTTATGGTATTTCTTCTTTTGTAGGTCAGGAAATGACAAATCCATTAGCTTATATGCAAACTCGATTAGGTAATTACGGGTGGTCTGATAATTTTGTTGGAAATGCTTATGTTGAAGTAGAGCCTATCACAGGTCTTAAATTTAGAAGTACCCTTGGTGGTAAATTAGCTTACTGGGGTGACGAGAGTTTTACGCCGGTTGCTTATTTAAATGCTTCTTATATTGTTGCTAAAAATAGTTTGTCTAGAAATTCAAGCAAGGGGTTCGGATGGAATATAGAAAATATAGCTTCGTACACTAGAGATATAAAGGCTCATAACTTTAGTGTGTTAATAGGGCAAGGTACTTATGTGGATAATATAACAAGCGGTAGCGGGGTGACTTATTTCAATATCCCAGTTAGTAGTTATAAAGACGCATCATTCAATTATAGTATTCCGAAAGATCAAATTGATGCATACGCATACACGGGATCAGAACATATTGTAACATCACTTTTTTCTAGATTAAATTACAATTTTAATGAGAAATATTTAGTTACAGGGATAATCCGTAGAGATGGTTCATCTCGTTTTGGTTCAAATAACAAATATGGAACTTTTCCATCGTTTTCATTAGGATGGGTGCCTTCAAAAGAAGGATTTTGGAAAGATAATGAAGTTGTGAACCAATTGAAATTTAGAGGAGGTTATGGAGTTACAGGGAATGATGCAATAGGAGACTTCAGGTATTTGGCTACTATTGGAGGAGGTAGAAACTACACCATAGGAAATTCAGGGTCGGTAACAATTGGTAACAGTCCTAATGCGCCATCAAATCCTGATTTAAAATGGGAAGAAACGAGTCAAACTAACATTGGTTTTGACGCAACTTTATTTAATGATTTTAACCTTTCTGTAGATTTGTATGACAAGAAAACAAAGGGTATTCTTCAAGATGTTGCGATTCCAGGTTATGTAGGTTCTACGGGTAATCCTGTAGGAAATGTAGCTGACATGCAAAATAGAGGAATCGACTTTGAACTAGGATATAGAAAAAAAGTAGGAGAGGTTAATATGTCGTTAAACGCAAATGTGTCTTATCTTGATAATAAAGTTACTTACTTAGGAAGTGGGATAGATTTCTTATCTGGCGGGCAAACTGTGCAATCAAGTACCTATCCAATAACTAGAGTTGAAGTTGGACATCCTTACAACGCTTTTTATGGTTTTAAAACGGCTGGAATTTTTCAAAACCAAGCTGAAATTAATGCCTACATAAATACCGAAGGAGGCTTGATACAGCCTAATGCAGTTCCAGGAGACTTCCGTTGGACAGATGTAAACGGAGATGGTGAAATTACTTCAGATGACCGAACATTTATTGGAACACCAATACCAAAATACACTTTTGGATTTACCTTGAACTTGGATTACAAGAATTTTGATCTATTAGTATTTGCTCAAGGAGCAAGCGGAAACCAAATTTTCCAAGGTTTACGCAGGTTAGATATTGGAAATGCTAATTATCAAACTACAGCTTTAGGCCGTTGGACAGGTGAAGGTACTTCAAATACTTTCCCTAGATTAACAACGAATGATACCAATAAAAACTTTAATAATCCATCAGATTTTTATTTAGAAGACGGAGATTATTTAAGATTCAAAACAATTCAACTAGGTTATACTTTACCAAGTAACATTATAAATAAAGCTGGTTTACAAAAAACTAGAATTTATTTGACAGGTGAAAACGTATTCACATTTACTAAATATTCTGGTTACGATCCAGAGATTGGTGGAGGTGTTATGGGGATTGATAGAGGATTTTATCCACAAGCAAGAACATTCATGTTAGGGGTTAATTTACAATTTTAATAAAAGATATTATTATGAAACTTATAAATATAAAATATTCAGTTATTGCTTTTGCTGTAGTTTTATCAGCAACATCATGCAGTGAGGAATTTTTAAATGTAGAACCTAAAGGAACTGCATTAGAAGATAATTATTATACGAATGAAGCAGAAGCATATTCAGGGCTAGTAGCTGTGTATGATGTTTTAGGGAAGCAATCAAGAGGTTTTGAAAATATGATTTGTATGTTAAATGCAGGATCAGATGATTTCTATGCCGGTGGGGGTGGAGCTACCGACGGTACAGGAATACAATCGTTTTCAGATTACTCAATAAGTCCAGTAACTATTCCAGGAAGTTTTTGGAATGATTTTTACCAAGGTGTTTTTAGAGCTAACATCTTACTTCAAAAGTTACCAAATGTACCTATGGATGCTGCTAAGAAAACTAGATTTACTGCTGAAGCTAAAGCTTTACGTGCGTATTACTATTTTGAATTAGTACGAACATTTAAAAACATACCATTAATTATTACACCTATTCTACCTAGTGAAATATACAATGTAGTTCAGTCTAGTCCTGAGGAGGTGTATGCACAAATTGAGAAAGATCTTCAGGAAGCCATGAGCGGTTTGCCTAATACATTGACGGATGTTAATAATGAAGCAGGACGCTTTACTAAAGGTTCAGTGCAAGCTTTGTTAGGAAAAGTGTATTTGTATGAAGGGAAAAACACACAAGCAGCGGCAGAATTAGCAGTTGTCAACGGTACTCCTGGAGCAACTAGTATATACGGGTATAAATTAGTAAACAATTTTTCTGATTTATGGGTAATTAGTAACAAGTTCAATAGTGAAGCTATAATTGAAATAACACATACTGATAAAAGTAATGCTGACTGGGGCAACTGGGGATCTGGTTCAGACGAAGGAAATAGTGTTAATGTTATGGTAGGTCCTAGAGGATTTTCCCGTACTACAAACTCAACCGCACCAGATTATGCCTCAGGATGGAGTTTTAATACACTCTCACAAAGTTTGTATGATGCGTTAAAATTAGATCCAAGATTCAATGCTACAGTTGTTGATATGAAAGCTTTAAAAGCAGCAGGTTTAGCTGACTATTCTCCGGGATATAAGGATACTGGTTATTTCTTGAAAAAATTCATGCCTTTAACATCAGATGTTTCTACTGGTGGTGGAGCATCGGTTTTAAATTATAAGCAAAATGTATACGCAATTCGTTTAGCAGATACTTATTTAATGGAAGCTGAAGCATTAGGTGGTTCTGGTGCAAGAGCACAAGCTTTATTAAATGCAGTGAGAGCAAGAGTAGGTTTAGCACCAGTTCCTGTGTCTACAAGTGCCATTTTAGCCGAACGTAGATTAGAATTAGCAGGTGAAGGTCATCGCTGGTTTGACTTAGTAAGAACTGGACAGGCAGCAGCTGTTTTAAGTAGTAGAGGTTTTACTGCGGGTAAAAATGAAATCTGGCCAATTCCTTTAAAAGAATTAGAGAATACTAAAATTGTACAAAATCCTAATTATAACTAATTGCTAAAAAATAAATAATTATGAATTTAAATATCATATTAAAAAGACCAGTTTATATGCTGTTTGTTGTTGCAGCTTTAGGTTTATTAAGTAGCTGTCAGCCTGAAGATGTAGGAGAAGGCAATGGTTTGTCTGATGCTAATGTAGATGCTACTTTTACTATTAAACCGGTAGAGGGAAAGGTTAATACTTACAGTTTACAAGCTCAGCCAAACAATGTTATTCAATCCGTGTGGAATTTTGGTGATGGTGAGTTTGCTGGTAAAATGACTGAAGAGGCTAGTTTTCCAGACGCAGGTACTTATACGATAACTCATAAAGCTATCGGAAGAGGTGGTTTAAGTAATTCAACTTCGCAAGAAGTAGTTGTAGCGACTTCTGATCCAGTAAAAGGAAATATTGTAAAAGGAGGTAAATTTTTAGATGCCGCTGACCAAGCTAAATGGACAAAACTATATATAAGTGCTTCTGGTGCTACTTGGACTTTTAATGCTGGTAGTGCTACTATAAAAGCTTCTGGGTGGAACCAGCAAGGTATTTATCAAGCGATTGAAGTAGTAAAAGATAAAGAATATCGTATTGATATGCTTATTTCTGGTGGCGCTTCATCAGAAACTTGGTTTGAAGTATACGCTGGAAAAACACCACCGGTACAAGGAGTAGAGTACAAAGACAATAAAGTTATGGGAATAAGTACTTGGGATGGCTGCGGAACAAGTCAGTTTTCAGGTAAATTATCTGTAGTGGGCTGTATTAAAAATGATAGAACTAAAACAGTAAGTAATGTTGTGAAATTTGATACATCAGGCACTATCTATTTGTTATTTAGAAGTGGTGGAAACGGATTTACACCTAATGGTATCACTATTACAAATGT
>Ga0070748_1000576_pt1 | contig 17649 bp, 15 predicted proteins | sample VirMetDEL_Nov_12_FD_77015 | JGI IMG/M metagenome (GOLD analysis project Ga0070748, IMG submission 77015) | Aqueous microbial communities from the Delaware River and Bay under freshwater to marine salinity gradient to study organic matter... | ecosystem: Environmental > Aquatic > Marine > Coastal... | reverse complement strand
CTTTCATATTTTCCAATCCATCATAAAAGGTAGCAGAAGCTGTTTTTTTAATATCCGCAATACCCATTCTCTCAATAGTAACCGGAGATTCTAAAACCCTTTCTGGAGTTCGAGAAGCAGACACAACAATTTCATTAAGTAAATTGTCTTCATCACTTAGGGTAACCGATACTTTTTGATTAAGTGATACAATATTTACTTTTTTAGAAACAAATCCTACACTTGAAATTTCGATAACATAGGGTGGTTTTTTGGACGAAGACAAGACAAATTTTCCATCGGCATCAGTAACACTACCAGCTACATCGCCAATAATTTTAACATTCGCACCAATCACAGGTTGGCCACCACTATCTGCTACCGTACCAGAAATTGAATTTTGAGCAAAGGAAATGCTGCAAAAAAACAATGACAACAAAAGTAAATAAATTCTCATTTGGTTATATTTTAATGATTTATATCGCCAAAGTACAAATAATTTTGATATTATTAAAAAACAAGATAAATAAATAAATATATGCCAACATATTTAGTTCATTTTAACATAAATACAACAATATGATTTTTATATATTAATGTGCATTTGTGTTAATTTATTGCAAATTACTATGCGTACATACTAAAATAGACTAAAAATTGAATTTATCACAAAAATTATAAATTTCACTATAAAGTATAAAAAAAGCGAGATAATGTATCTCGCTTTTAAAATATATAAGTAACTAATTGTTATTCAACCGTAACCGACTTCGCTAAATTTCGAGGCTGATCTACATTACACCCTCTTAAAACAGCAATATGATATGATAACAACTGTAATGGAATTGTAGTAATTAATGGTGACAATGCATCCGAAGTTTCTGGGATTTCAATAACATAGTCTGCTAATTTACGTACTTCAGTATCTCCTTTAGTCACCACAGCAATAATTCTTCCACTTCTTGATTTTATCTCTTGAATATTACTCACAATTTTATCGTAATGACCTTGTTTAGGCGCAATTACAACAACAGGCATGTGCTCATCAATCAAAGCAATCGGGCCGTGTTTCATCTCTGCTGCAGGATAACCTTCAGCATGTATATATGATATTTCTTTTAATTTTAAAGCTCCTTCTAAAGCAACAGGGAAATTGTAACCTCTTCCTAAATACAAACAGTTAGGTGCCTCACTAAAAGTAGCAGCTATTTCTTTTGCTGTATCATTAGTATCTAATGCCTCTTTTACCTTTTCTGGAATCAACTCTAACTCTTGCAAATACATATGAAAATCAGAATGCGACAACGTACCTTTGGCTTTTGCCAAACGCAAAGCAATCATGGTTAGCACGGTTATTTGCGTAGTAAAAGCCTTAGTTGAAGCTACACCAATCTCTGGTCCGGCATGTGTATATGCTCCAGCATGAGTTTCTCTCGATATAGAAGACCCTACGACATTACAAACTCCAAAAACAAACGCACCACTTTCTTTAGCTAATTTAATCGCAGCCATGGTATCTGCTGTTTCTCCTGATTGAGAAATAGCAATAACAACATCTTTACTGTTAATAATTGGGTTTCTATATCTAAATTCTGATGCATACTCCACTTCAACAGAAATTCTAGCAAATTCCTCAAAAATATATTCAGCGACTAAACCTGCGTGCCAAGAAGTACCACAAGCAACTATTATAATTCGATCTGCATTTAAAAATTTCTCTAGATTGTCCTCAACACCTGCCATCTGAATAATTCCTTCATTAGCATGTAGTCGTCCTCTATAAGTGTCTTTTATAACACTAGGTTGTTCATAAATCTCTTTTAACATAAAGTGATCATAACCCCCTTTTTCAATCTGTTCTAAATTCATTTGCAATTCTTGAATGTAGGGATCCACTAAAGAGTCATCTTTAATTTTCCTAACTTTCATTGCTTTACGTAAACTTATATTAGCCATTTCACCATCTTCTAAATACACTGCATTAGAAGTATATTCAATAAACGGTGAGGCATCAGAAGCGATAAAATATTCCCCTTCTCCAATACCAATAGCTAAAGGACTTCCTAAACGTGCAGCTACTATTTCATCTGGATTTTTTTTATCAAATACAGCAATAGCATAAGCTCCTACCACTTGATTCAAAGCGATTTGAACAGCTTTTCCTAATTTTATTCCTTCATTTTTCTGAACTTCTTCTATAAGATTAACTAAAACCTCAGTGTCAGTATCAGAGTGAAAAACATATCCTCTTTTTTGCAATTCTTCTTTTAACGGTGCGTAATTTTCAATAATTCCGTTATGGATAATTACTAAATCTCCAGAATTAGAAAGATGTGGATGCGAATTCACATCATTTGGCACCCCATGCGTTGCCCAACGCGTATGACCTATACCTATAGCACCTTTCATCGCGCTTTCACCAGAAGCTTTCTCTTCTAAATCAGCAACCTTGCCCTTAGTTTTACAAAGCTTGATGTCATCTCCATCGTACACCATTACACCAGCACTATCATATCCTCTGTATTCAAGCCTTTTCAACCCTTTTATAACGATAGGATAAGCTTCTCTATAACCTATATATCCAACAATTCCACACATATATTAATTAATTAGCTTTTGTATAATAAATCTCTAGTTTCAATCTTTTATCCTCAGCTACTGTTGCTTTACTTCCGTAAAAAACAGTACCCAACGGACTCATAACAGCTGCTTGAGGCAACTGAGATATAGTACTATTACTTGTTCTTAGTTTATATGAATTTGTGGTATTTATATCTTCTGTAATAACAACACCTAACTTAACATTTGTAGAGTCAGCATTTTTAATCAAACTTCTAACGTGATTTGTTATTCTTACTTTATAGGTGTTATCATCGGTTTTTGTTTTATTTAATATACCACTAAAAACAAGCTTATTATCTTTGTCAGTTGTTCCAGCAGTCCCATCATTATAATAATCTATCAAAGGTCGATTATTATTCAAGTCATATACGTAAATACGATTAGGTTTTTCTGCACTTCCTAATGCTGCTGCATCAACATGGAAAACTAGATTAGCTTCGTTAATTAACCATCCATTTTCTCTAATAGCTTTTAATTGATCAGCAGTAAATACTTCCAAAATAGCCATAGAACCTTCGCCACCTTTAACATAAAGTCTCTCATCACCTAGCGTCTTATCAATATTTGCCGCAGCTGTAGCATTAGTATATGCTGGAGTCAGATTACTATCTTCTAGTAAACTAACTGTATTGCCTGACAAACTTAGAACAATAGATTTATCAACACGTGTATTATCACTGTCTGAGGTGTCTTCTTTATATTTAATAGTTATTTTACCTTTTTTAAAATCTAGCAAAGCCATGTTAGAAGGATTACTACCAGATTTTTCGACCTTAAAGTATAATCCTCTAAAATAATTTTTAAAAACATCATTAGTAACCAAGTTCCCAGTTGCAGCTGCATCAATAATTTTAGTTTTAAAATACGCTGCATTAAGATCAAGTCGCATACCTGGAGCAACTCTTGTTACAACATCCTTTCCATCAGTAGTAACCGTAGATTTATCCTCGGCAGGACTAAACACAAATTCGTCATTTTGAGCAACACTTAACGCATTATTTAATCGAGCTCCTATTTTAACACTATTAAAATCTGCATTTTGATTGGTATAATATTTTTGAGTTTCTTGAAATCCACCATTAGGATCTAAATTTCTCATAAAATAACCCGACTCATAAACACTTAGTTTGATCTTACCAGTGGCAGGACCGTAAATAGAATCTAACTCATATGTCCCATTTCCATTACTATCCGTAGATTTCAACGTACTAAAATAAGGTATTGTCAATACCACACTTTCAATAACTGGATTCTTACCAATGGTAGGGTTCACAGCATCTAATGTAACTTGAGTAGCAAAATTAGCTGTTGTTGTTCCAAAAGCAGGATTGTCATAAATTCCTAATGCATTCACTGCAAGTCCATTTGACTGAACAGGTCCTACTTTTTGATTATAGGCTAAAACATTTGAGGTATATTTCTCAAAATCAAAATGATTGTCCCCAATTAATCCATCCCCTATGGAATTGTAATCTTTATCACAAGAATATAAAAAAAGAACAGTCGCAACTATTAGAATTTTCTTAAAAAAAGAAGTATTGTACATTGATGCTTAAAATTTTAAATTATAGAATTTCGTTGTTGTAAAAATTGCTGTACGCTTCTGCGAAAGCATCTTTAGGCACGAAAGGTAAAAAAGGTTTTCCTGAAGATTCTATAAATTTTGTTAAACTTGGAGAAAGGCTATCAGAAGCAATAATTACTGCGTCCGAATGATTAATTGTTGCCTTAATTATGCTTTCATAATCAGGTGTTTTTAAATCAGCAATAGCATCCAAAGGAACACCATCAAGCTGAATTTTGTTAATCATCTCAGCATCTAAAGTACCTTCAAAAGATTGACTATATACAGAGGTTATAATCTTTGTATCTGAAAACAAGGCTTCATTTTTATAGTAGTGCTTTAAATAGATAGGCAGCATAGCAGCCATCCAACCATGTACATGAATAATATCAGGCACCCAGTTTAGTTTTTTAACCGTTTCTACCACTCCTTTTGCAAAGAATATAGCACGCTCATCATTATCCGGATACATTACCCCATCTTCATCTGCAAACGTAGCCTTCCTTTTAAAATATTCATCATTATCTATAAAGTAAACCTGAATGCGCTCTTTAGGAATAGACGCTACTTTGATAATCAAAGGCATATCTAAATCATTCACTACCAAATTCATCCCTGAAAGCCTAATTACTTCATGTAATTGGTGTCTTCTCTCATTAATATTTCCATATCTCGGCATAAAAATTCTGATCTGTCCGCCTTGATCGTTTACCATCTTTGGCACATCATAAGACATTAAAGAAACCTCATTTTCAGCCAGATAAGGCACCACTTCAGATGATACGTATAATATCCTCTTATCTTTCATATTGTAATTTGCTTAATTTATTGGTAATAAAAACCATGCAAAATTACAAAATTTTATGCAGTTATTAACTAATATATTATGTTTGCATATAATTTAAATAAAACAACCATGCATATTTTCAATGGAAAAGCAGCTTTAATAGCCTATTTGACCTCTATTAAAACTACTGATTCCACTATTGGTTTTGTTCCTACTATGGGTGCTTTACATCAAGGTCACCTTTCATTAATGGAACAATCCCTGGTAGAAAACGACAATACTGTAGTCAGTATTTTTGTTAATCCTACACAATTCAACAACCCTGAAGACTTACTAAAATACCCCCGAACTTTAGAACAAGATGTTGAGAAAATTGCAGGTTTAAGCAACAATATTATTATATATGCACCCACGGTTGATGATATTTATGAAGGCAATGTGCTTTCGCAAAAATTTGACTTTGATGGTTTAGAACATCAAATGGAAGGAAAATTCAGACCAGGGCATTTTGATGGCGTGGGGACAATCGTCAAAAGACTGTTTGAAATCGTTAGTCCTACAAATGCCTACTTTGGAGAAAAAGACTTTCAACAATTACAGATTGTTAAAAAAATGGTCGAGAAAAACGATCTTACAGTAAACGTAAAAGGTTGTACTATTTATAGAGAAGCTAATGGACTTGCCATGAGCTCTAGAAACGAACGACTTTCTCCAGCTGAAAAGCAAGAAGCTGCTTTTATATACCAAACGTTACAAACCGCTAAAGAAAAGTTTGAAAACGAAAGCGTTGAAGCAGTTAGTACATGGGTTGAAAATGCTTTTAGTAATAACTCAGCATTCGAACTAGAATATTTTCAAATTGCCGAAGAAGCCACCTTACTACCTTGTGAAACCAAAAATGAAACTAAGAAATACCGTGCATTTATTGCCGTTTTTATTAATAATATCCGATTGATTGACACCATATCATTAAATTAATTTACTTTTGTAGCATGCAAATTCAAGTATTAAAATCAAAAATTCATCGAGTAAAAGTTACTGGAGCCGACTTAAATTATATTGGCAGTATTACTATTGATGAAAGCCTTTTAGAAGCTTCAAACATTATAGAAGGAGAAAAAGTTTCCATTGTAAACATTAACAATGGCGAACGCTTTGACACATACGCCATTAAAGGCGAAAGAAATTCTGGTGAAATAACCCTTAACGGACCAGCAGCCCGAAAAGTTCAAAAAGACGATATTATTATCATTATTGCTTATGCTTCATTAGAATTTGAAGAAGCAAAAACGTTCAAACCTTGGATTATTTTTCCAAATGAAAAAGATAATTCTTTAACGTAATAAATATTAGTTCAAAAATAAATGTAACTTTAACATTACAATCTAAAAGACAATAGCTGTTACATCTATTGTCTTTTTTTTTCAGTATTTAATAAATTAGTAAGCTTACCTATGGCCAAAGTAAAAACCACTTTTTTCTGTCAAAGTTGCGGAGCACAATATGCAAAATGGCAAGGACAATGCAATTCCTGCAAAGAATGGAATACTATTGCAGAAGAGATTATTCAAAAGCAAGAAAAAGTGGCATGGAAAAGTGAAAGCACCACTTCTAACAAAGCGCCAAAACCATTAAAAATAACCGAAATAGATTCTACTCAGGAAGTCCGAATGGATACTACTGATGCCGAATTAAATCGTGTACTGGGAGGTGGAATTGTTCCTGGATCACTAACCCTTTTAGGCGGGGAACCGGGTATAGGAAAAAGCACCTTATTATTACAGATCTCTTTAAAATTACCCTACAAAACACTGTATGTTTCTGGTGAAGAAAGTCAGAAACAAATAAAAATGCGGGCCGAAAGAATTACACCTACAAGTGACAATTGCTACATTCTTACAGAAACTAAAACCCAAAATATCTTTAAACAGATAGAAGCTATAGAGCCTGAAATTGTAATTATAGACTCTATACAAACTTTGCATACTGATTATATCGAATCTACTGCTGGGAGTATTTCACAAATACGTGAAACTACTGCTGAGCTGATAAAATTTGCCAAGGAAACTAATATTCCCGTTATATTAATAGGACACATTACAAAAGACGGTACTATCGCTGGTCCAAAAATTTTAGAACACATGGTCGATACTGTTTTACAATTTGAAGGCGATCGCAATCATGTCTACCGTATTTTACGTTCCCTTAAAAACCGCTTTGGTTCAACTGCCGAAATTGGCATCTACGAAATGCTAGGAAGCGGCCTTAGAGAAGTCTCTAACCCTTCAGAAATATTAATTTCCCATAAGGATGAAGAATTATCAGGAACGGCTATTGCTTCAACCCTAGAAGGAATGCGACCGTTGATGATTGAAATACAATCATTAGTAAGTACTGCCGTTTATGGAACTCCGCAACGCAGTACTACGGGATACAATGCTAAACGGTTAAACATGATTTTAGCAGTACTTGAAAAAAGAGCCGGATTTAGGCTTGGCGCCAAAGATGTCTTCTTAAATGTAACTGGAGGAATCAGCGTTGATGATCCAGCGATAGATTTGGCTGTAGTTGCAGCCATCTTGTCTTCAAATGAAGATATCCCAGTAAATAAGGACTTTTGCTTTGCAGGCGAAGTAGGCTTATCAGGAGAGATACGTCCTGTGAACCGCGTCGATCAGCGCATACAAGAAGCTGAAAAATTAGGTTTCTCAACCATCTTTGTATCTAAATACAACAAAATTGCTATAAAAAATTCTGGAATTAAAATTCAACTAGTAGCTAAAATTGAAGATGTGGCTAGCATGTTATTTGGTTAAACCTATTTTAAAAAATATAAATTACTGATTTTCAATACATTTTTTGTAAATTTATACAATAACTCTCTATAGTACAAATTTTAAAAATTAATGATATGAAGAAGCAAACGGGTATTTGGATCGACTCAAAAAAAGCAATTATTGTCACTTTGAATGATGGAAAGGAATCAATAACCGAAATTCAATCTGATTTAGAAAATCGTGTTTATCATGATAAAGAGGGAGATAAAGGTAGTTTTTTAGGAAATCAACATATCGATTCCCAAAAAACATTCGACGAAAGAAAGAAAAACCAAACGAACAGTTATTTGAAAGATATTATTTCAAATGTGCATGAATCGGATGAGCTTTATATATTTGGTCCGGCAGAAACAAAAACTAAATTGCAGCATAAAATCAACGCTGAGAAATCTGCTTTTTCCAGTAAACTAAAATCAGTTGAAGCGGCAGATAGTATGACATCAAACCAAATTGTCGCGAAAGTCAAAAAGTTCTACAATCACTAATTAAGAATTTCTAATTTATATTTTTAAAAACCACAATTTAAATATTGTGGTTTTTTATTTGCAAAAATGCAAGATAAATTGTGCCCTTATTAAAATATAATTGGCACTATTGAGTTAAATTTGTTGCTGTTGCCAGTAAATAAATTTCCGCAGCGACTTATTCAAAAACCATTATGTAAATGAAAAATTGGAAAAAAAAATTAATCATTAGCCTCTCAATAGTATCCATACTACTGCTTACGGCATTTATTGGTTTTTTCATTTTTAGAGACTCTCTGCTTCAAAAAGCAATTCAAAACACAACTGTTGAACTAGATCGCAAATACAATAGCAAATTCACTGTAAAAGACGCACATTTCGAAAGTCTCACCGCAATAAGCTTATCCCATATAATATTAGTTCCTAAAAATGCTGATACCCTTTTTAGCATTCAAAAAATGCAAACAAGCATCAACTTTTGGAAATTATTTACCGGTAATGTGCAGTTAGGAACCTTAAAAATAAAGAATGGATATGTTCAACTGGTACAGAAAGGGAATGTAAAAAACTTTGCAGCCTTTTTAAAAAAAGATAGCACATCCACAGTGTCTACTGAAAAAAGAGATTACGCAGCCTTTGCTTATCGCATCATTTCTAAAACATTAAATTTGATTCCCACGGATATGAAGGTTGAGAACCTGAAGTTTAAACTGGATGATAATGGTAAAAAAGCCACCATTGATATCCAGCAATTGGTTTTGGCTAATTCACAGATGGAAAGTGCTATTAATGTTCAAACAAATACTTTTGCACAACGCTGGAGAATTAACGGTTTTGCTGATCCTAGAAATAAAAAAGCTGACCTACACTTCTTTAATAGAGATACCGGCGCTATTAAAGTGCCTTATTTTGACGAACGTTACAACCTCATATCTAGTTTTGATTCGATACGTTTGAATATTAAGAACATTGATCGCAGCGGCGGAAAACTCCACATAGATGGTTTTACCTCTATTGCTAATTTGAAAATCAATCATCCTAAAATAGCCAGCAAAGATGTCCTAATTAAAAAAGCTCGTTTTGACTATCGTTTACTATTAGGATCAGATTTCATTGCCATCGACAGTAGTTCAACTGCACAGTTTAACAACATTAAATTCCATCCATATCTGGAACTGAATACCGCATCAGATACTATTTACAAGCTCAAAGTGAACATCCCAAAAATGAAAGCGCAAGACTTCATCAACTCTCTTCCGGATGGTTTGTTTACACACTTTCAAGGAATGCTAGCCGAAGGAACATTTGATTATCAGCTTGATTTTAAATTCAACAAAAACAAACCGGACCAACTCGTATTTAATAGTAATATTAAGAAAGATAACTTAAAAATCACCAAATATGGAGAAGCTAATTTAAACAAACTGAATGGGGAGTTTATTTATAGAGCGATTATAAAAAATGTATTGCAACGTCCAATTCTTGTGGGGAACAACAACCCTAATTATACTCCTATGGGAGCTATTTCTCCTTACCTTAAAAAATGCGTTTTAACCACCGAAGATCCATCTTTCTATTCTCATCATGGATTTATCAATGAAGCTTTCAAACAATCGATCGTAAAAAACATAAAGACTAAAAAATTTGCTCGTGGCGCCAGTACCATTAGTATGCAGTTAATTAAAAATGTGTTCTTAACTCGAGAAAAAACCGTTTCTAGAAAATTAGAAGAGATTTTATTAGTTTACATCTTAGAAAACAATAGAATTGTCAGCAAGGAACGCATGCTGGAAGTATATTTTAACATTATCGAATGGGGTCCAAATGTATACGGAATAGGAGAAGCGAGTCGGTTTTATTTTCAAAAAGAGCCTTCACAATTAAGCTTTAATGAGTGTTTGTATCTCGCTAGAATTATTCCTAGTCCTAAAAAATTCATGTATCAATTTAACGATTCGGGAAGATTAAAAGAATTTGCCACTCAGCAAGAACGTTTCTTGACAAACATTATGCTTAGAAGAGGATTACTAGCGGTAGACGATACCTTATACAAAGCAAATCCCTTAACTATTTCTGGTCCTGCACGCTCCTATCTTAGAATTAAAGTTCAAGATTCTACTAAATTAGATTCCATAGCAGCTACCGACGAATTTGAATTTTAAGTTCACAACTTAAAGAAACCAAAAAGCCCATAAACAATGCTACTGTTTTATGGGCTCTATATGATTTAGATTCTCAATCTACTACATAAGATTAGGGAGCAGGATTTGGAATTATTGCTTGCACACCATCAATTGCTTTTAAAACATCCTCAGACAATGTTACGTTAATGGTATCAATATTTTCTTTTAATTGATCCATAGTTGTCGCGCCAATAATAGTACTTGTTAAGAAAGGCTGTTGTTCAATAAAGGCTAAAGCCAACTCTGTTAAAGACAACCCATTCTTAATCGCAATTTCCTGATAAAGCTTTGTTGCTTCTGTACATTGTTCACTGCTATACCTCGTATATTGTGGAAACAAGTTAATGCGAGCATTTGGATGACTTTCTCCAGTTAAAAACTTACCAGACAAAACGCCAAATCCCATCGGTGAATATGCTAACAGTCCCACATTTTCACGAGCACAGATTTCGGAAGAATCCGTTTCAAAAAGACGATTTAATAGCGAATAAGGGTTTTGTATTGTTTTGATTCTGGGCAGGTTGTTGTATTTATTTTCTTCTAGAAAACGCATAATTCCCCAAGCATTCTCATTTGACAAACCTACATGTTTGATCTTCCCTTCTTTTACAAAACCATCTAAGGTAGTCAGCACTTCATGAATATTATCTTCCCACTCATCATCTTGTAGTGTAAAACCGCGTTGTCCAAAATAATTTGTTTTGCGTTCAGGCCAGTGCAACTGGTATAAATCAAGATAATCTGTTTGTAAACGTTGCAAACTATGCTCTAGTGCATATTTAATACTTGCAGGAGAAAAGTCATTTTTCTCACGCATGTAGGTAAAATTTGGATTAGGACCTGCAATTTTAGATGCCAAAACAATTTTATCGCGATTTCCTGATTTTTTCAACCACGTTCCTATAATCTTCTCTGTACTTCCGTATGTTTTTTCATTTGCTGGAATAGAATACATCTCAGCAGTATCAAAAAAGTTAACTCCATTTTCTAAAGCATAATCCATTTGAGCATGTCCCTCAGCTTCTGTATTTTGTTGTCCAAAAGTCATTGTCCCTAGACAAATCTTGCTGACTTTTATATCCGTATTCGGTAAAGTAGTATATTTCATTTTTTAAAGATTCTGTTTTACAAAGATCAAAGTTACAAAGGTTTTATAAGACAAAAGGTTCAAAGAAAATCTTTGAACCTTTTTTAACGTTTCATTAATAGCTGTTTAGTTGATCTCATTTAACATGTCAGCTATTTCATCTAATCTCGGTGTTAAAATAATTTCGATTCTACGATTTTTAGCTTTTCCTTCAGCAGTTGCATTAGAAGCTAAAGGAGAAAACTCTCCTCTTCCTGCAGCAGTAAGGTTTTGCTTATTGATTTTGCCGTTTTCACTTAAAATAGCAACAATAGCTGTGGCTCTTTTAGTAGATAAATCCCAGTTATTAGCAATAGGACCTGAACTAGAAAAACCATCATTGTCAGTATGTCCTTCAATTAGTACTGAGATATCAGGATTATCTCCTAATACTTTCCCTACTTCAACAACTGCTTTCTTTCCTTCTGGGCCTACTGACCAACTTCCAGAATTAAAAAGCAATTTGTTCTCCATAGAAACATACACTTTTCCGTTTTTTTGTTCCACTGTTAAACCTTTACTTTCAAAACTATTCAATGCATTAGAAAGCGTTTCTTTTAACTTTTTCATAGCTGCTTCCTTAGCAGCAACAAGTGATTCTAATTCTTGTAATCTTTGCGCACTCTTGCTCAATCGTTCTTGTTCAATAGCTAAGGCTTTTCCTTTAGCATCTAGTTCAGCAAGCAAGTCACGATTTTTGCTCATATTGGCTTGCAAGGCTTCATTGCTATTTTTCTCTAATGCTTTGTATGAATCTTGAAGCACAGCCATTTTAGTATTTAAAGCAGCATAATCAGCAAGTGACTTATCACGTTCTGCTTTTACTTTATTCATTTCATTTTTCAGCGCATCTTGATCTAACTCTAATTGATTTTTGGCTAACAAAAGATCAGCATTCTCATCTGCCAGACTTCTGTTTTCTTTTTTTAAATCAGTAAACTTATTTTCTAAATCGGTATATATTTTCTTAGACACACAAGAGCTTGCTAATGTGAGTACTACTAATCCTATGGAAATTCTCTTTATCATACTTAAATTTTAAAATTGTAATTAACTTATGCTATTTCTACTAAAACGGGACAATGATCAGAATGTTTTGCTTCTGGTAAAATAACTGCTCTTTTTATCTTTTCTTTAAGAGGTTCGCTCACTAAACAATAATCGATACGCCAGCCTTTATTATTGGCTCTAGCCGTAGGAACACGCATAGTCCACCAGGTATAATTATCAGGTTCTTTATTTAAAAAACGGAAGCTGTCAATAAATCCATTGTTTAAAAATGCATCTAACCAAGCACGCTCAGCTGGTAAGAAACCAGATACATTTTTATTTCTAATAGGATCATGAATATCAATGGCTTCATGACAGATATTATAATCCCCGCAAATGACTAAATTAGGAATCTCTTGTTTTAAATCAGTGATGTAATTTTGAAAATCATCCATAAACATAAACTTATGATCTAATCGCTCTCTATTGGTCCCAGAAGGCAAATACAAACTCATCACAGAGACCTCATCAAAATCGACACGAATGTTTCTCCCTTCAAAATCCATGTGCTCAATTCCCGTACCGAAAACAACATTATTTGGTTTCACTTTTGATAATATCGCTACTCCGCTGTACCCTTTTTTAGTTGCTGGAAACCAGTAGTGATAAGGATATCCTGCCAACTCAAAATCCAGCAACGGAATTTGCTCTGGAGTAGCCTTAATTTCCTGAAGACAAATGACATCGGGATTTGCTTGTTGCAACCATGTTATGAAACCTTTGGAAATCGCAGCACGAATTCCGTTCACGTTATAAGAGATAATTCTCATTTTTTTACAATTTTGATTTTCAAAAGTACTAAAAATAAAAAAGTATCTCGTACAAATACCCGAAAATCCAGTGGTAGAATGGTCAGATAATAGAGTTTTTTTCTATCTTTGTTCTTCGCTCAAAAAATAAAAAATAAATGGGTTTAGTTACCGCCAAAGAAGTTGCAAAAGCAATAAATGCTGAAAAATATGGGGTTTTCGGAACCTTTTCCGGTTGGTTGTTAATGAAAGTACTCAAAATATCTACTCTCAATAAATTTTACGACAGAAATAAACATTTAAAAGACGTTGAATTTCTTAATGGAATCATAGACGATTTACAAATTAAGTTTGAAATTCCTGAAGAGGATTTAAAACGTTTACCAAAGGATGGTGCTTACATCACCATTTCAAATCACCCACTGGGAGGCATTGATGGCGTACTACTTTTAAAATTAATGCTTGAAAGAGAACCTAATTTTAAGATTATTGCTAATTTCCTCTTACACCGTATTGAACCCCTGAAAAAGTACATCATGCCGGTAAATCCTTTTGAAAACCATAAGGATGCTAAATCAAGTGTAGTGGGAATCAAAGAAACTTTGCGCCATTTGAGCGATGGTAAACCATTAGGAATGTTTCCTGCTGGAGAAGTATCAAGCTATAAAGATGGGAAATTGATGGTTGACAAACCATGGGAAGAAGGCGCTATTAAAGTAATTAGAAAAGCACAAGTTCCTGTTGTTCCCATTTATTTTCACGCCAAAAATAGCAGGCTGTTTTATTTACTTTCAAAAATTAGTGGCACCTTCCGCACAGCTAAACTTCCTTCAGAAGTATTTAGCCAAAAACACCGTGTGATCAAAGTTCGAATTGGTAAAGCCATCTCTGTTGCAGAGCAAAACGAGCACAAAGACCTTGACTCCTACTCTGAATTCTTGAGAAGGAAAACATACATGTTAGCCAACCCTTTTGAGAAAGAAAGTAAGTTGTTAACTACTCCGCATTTAAAGCTACCAAAAAGTCCTAAAGAAATTGCTAATCCTGCAAATGGCGAAAAAATGATTGCCGAAGTAAATGCATTGCGCGATACAGATTGCAGATTATTACAGAGTAAAAACTACGAAGTCTTTTTTGCCGAAGCAAAAAACATTCCTAATGTATTGCATGAAATAGGACGCTTGCGCGAAATAACATTTAGAGAAGTAGGCGAAGGAACTAATGAATCCATTGACTTAGATAAGTTTGACCAATATTACCACCATTTATTCCTTTGGGATGAAGATGCTAAAAAAATAGCTGGTGCGTATCGTATGGGGTTGGGTTCTGAGATTTATCCTCAACATGGTATTGAAGGTTTTTACTTGAATGAACTTTTCCGTTTTGAGCCCGAATTACATGATATGATGCACAATTCTATCGAAATGGGACGGGCCTTTATCATTAAAGAATACCAGCAAAAACCAATGCCATTATTCCTATTATGGAAAGGTATTATTCATACTACTTTACGTTTCCCAGAGCATAAATACTTGCTTGGCGGTGTAAGTATTAGCAATCAATTTTCTGATTTCTCAAAATCATTGATGATTGAGTTTATGAAATCAAACTATTACGACCCTTATATTGCTCAATACATCCATCCAAAAAAAGCGTATAAAGTTAAACTGAAAGATGCTGACAAAGATTTCATATTTAATGAAACAGAAGCCGACTTGAATAAGTTTGACAAAATCATCGATGAATTAGAACCTGGTGTTTTGCGCTTGCCCGTATTGATCAAGAAATACATTAAGCAAAATGCAAAAGTGGTTGCTTTTAATGTAGACCCATTATTCAATAATGCTGTCGATGGACTAATGTACATTAGAATTGCAGATATTCCTGAAAGCACAATGAAACCTGTAATGGAGGAATTCCAAGCAGAATTAGAACGCAAACTAGCGGAAAAAGAAGACTAAATTTATCTTCTTTCATAAAACTAAAAAGTCTCGACAATGTCGAGACTTTTTTATATTTAAAACCATCCTTTTTTATTCACTTGATAGGTTTGATAAAATTCCTCATCTGATTTCGTTAAATAGATAATTCCTTCTATGAGTCCTAATATGGCTGTCACCGTTCCACAGGTACACAAACTAATAACAAGCCATATAATACCTTCACTGGTGTAACCTAAAAGAAACTTATGAATTCCAAATGGTGCCAGCAGTATCGCTAATAGGCCTGCTGCTAACTTTTTATTGTTCTCATATACTGGTTGTGGATTATTCCAATGTTCGTATTTTGAATTTTCCATGATTATATCTTTATAGGATTGGTTATCAGCAAATAAATATATAAAATTTATTTAAAAGCAGCATCAATAGGCTGCCAAAGTTCAATTTTATTTCCCTCTGGATCCAGAATCCATCCAAATTTTCCATAATCATAAGACTCCATTTCCCCTACTATGGTTACTCCTTCAGCCTTTAAAGTGATTAACAATTGTTCTAGATTATTTACTCTGAAATTTTGCATGAATTCTTTTTCACTAGGTGCAAAATAAGAGGTATCTTCAGCAAAAGGAGACCATTGTGTAGAACAGTCGTTCCCTTCTTTGTCTTTCCACCAAAATGTAGCACCATAAGCATCTGTTTTTAATCCCAAATGTTTGCCGTACCAAGCCACTAGTTCCTTTGAGTTTTTAGACTTAAAGAAAAAACCGCCAATGCCAGTAACTCGCTTTTCTTCGACGGTAGTACTTGTAGCGCCAAAATATTTGTCTTTTATTTTATCGACAATTACCTGTGCCAGTCGTTCGTGGCTCTCAAAAGTCCAACCCGCAACATGCGGAGTCAAAATCACATTTGGTGCGTCTAATAAATATTGAAAAGCTTCAGGAGTATTGTCTTCTTGAAAAAGGGTTTCAAAAGATAATTTTTCATATTCTAAAACATCTAGCCCAGCCCCTACTATTTTTCTAGCTTTCATGGCAGCAACCAAGTCAGATGTAACAATGTTTTTTCCTCTAGATGTATTGATAATCCAAAATGGCTTTGCAAATCCATTGATAAAAGCGGCATCTACCATTCTATTGGTCTCCGGAGTCCACGGAATATGCAAACTTAATACATCAACTTTTTGCTTAAATTCGTCTAACGATACTTGTTTTGCATTCACATCGCCCACATTTTCTAATATGTCATAGCACAGTACTTCCACATCAAAACCACGTAGTTTTTTGGCAAATGATTTCCCCATGTTGCCGTACCCGATGATGCCAACGGTTTTTCCGTCCAATTCGTGGCCACGATTACTCTCACGATTCCAATGTCCCGAACGAATTTCTTTGTCGGCTATATTTAATTTATTGAAAAGGGAAAGAATCATTCCTAGCGAATGCTCTGCAACAGCATTTCGATTACCTTCAGGGGCGGCAATTAGCGTCACGTCCTTACTTGTAGCATAGTCGCATTCTATACTCTCTAGACCAGCACCTACACGAGCTATAAACTGTAAATTTATTGCCTTGTCTAAGAATTGTTTATCAATCTTAAAACGACTGCGAATTACAACACCATGGTAATCTTGAATTTTGGCTTCAATTTGCTCTTTAGTTGAAGTAAAATCTTCATGATTAGTAAATCCTAGTGCTTGCAATTGATCCCACAGAATAGGATTATTACTGTCGATATGAAGTATTTTAATATTTTTTGGCTGCAACATACTCGTTTTATTTAGTGTTGTCCAAAGTTACAAATTTGAATTTGACAACCTAAATATACCCTTTGTCTTTTTGTAACAAGTATGCCACCAGCATCAGAACCTGTTAACTAAGAAAAGCTACTTGAATCTGGCTGACCTCATCATTTTTTAACATATTCTCTTTGATAGCAATCGTAACATTCATCACTTAAAATCAGTTTGTCCCCTTCCAAAACAATTGTCTGACTTGGATTTCCTGAACTATAAACCACCATAGGTTTCTCTCCGCCAAGGATTGACTTTTTAGTTTCAATTGTGTACGCTTCTGTTGCTATTAAAGTCCCGTTCTCATAAAATTTTATTTCTGATTTTGAGATTTGGATTTCGTTTGTAGTTGCAGGTATGGTAGTTCTTCCAGTGATACCGCCGGTCATTTGAACTAATACCCAATTACCTACAATAGATTGCGTTTTTGCAGTAGTTTCTGTGGTGGTTGAGCAACTAAAGAAGGTAAACAAGAAGGCTCCTAATACTATAATCTTTTTCATAATAAGTAGTTTTAGATAAGATGCTAAATTCTTTTATTGGTTGCGTCAAGATT
>Ga0070748_1000575_pt1 | contig 17673 bp, 20 predicted proteins | sample VirMetDEL_Nov_12_FD_77015 | JGI IMG/M metagenome (GOLD analysis project Ga0070748, IMG submission 77015) | Aqueous microbial communities from the Delaware River and Bay under freshwater to marine salinity gradient to study organic matter... | ecosystem: Environmental > Aquatic > Marine > Coastal... | reverse complement strand
TAGTAGCCGCGATGTCTGGGCCGATAGCGCTTACCGCAGCGAAGAAAAAGAAGCGATTTTGGATGCAATGAATTACCGCAGTCATGTACATGAAAAAGGTAACCGCTCAGCTGCGCTCACAGATGAGCAGATGGCAAGAAACAAAAAGAAGTCAAAAATCAGCGCGCGCGTGGAGCATATTTTTGGTTATCCAGCCAATTCCATAAACGTGCTTTTTATCCGTTTTTTGCCATTTTTCTGAAAAATATTTGTGTTTTGAAATATTGGCGCCCAGCCGAAAGGAACTCTTAGCTCAAAGTTTTATTTTCGGAGGTACCCTTAAGTTAATTGCCTTAGTAATTAGATAAATAATTGATCATCAATGACTTAGTACTGATGTATTATATCGAGGCGGATACGTCTTGGTGCATATTAAAAGTATTGACGATCACGATAAGTTTAATACAAGTCGACAATTGATAGTTTTGTGAACATGAGGGGGCTAAGATGTGGTTATATATACTTACGGCTATTGGCAGCGGATCGCTTATAGCATTTCAAGCTGGCGCAAATAAAACACTGTTATCCTATGTGGGGAATCCACTCTGGACTACAACTATATTATTTGGCATCGGATTTATTTTTTTATTGGTTGTAACATTTTGCAGCTCTATGGAGTTTCCACCGATTAAGCAGTTAGGGTTAGCGCCATATTGGTCGTACGGTGGGGGTATAATTGTGGCCTCGTATTTGTTAAGCATAACTTTTTTAGTTCCGAGAATAGGGCTTTCCATGGCTTTATTTTTAGTGATAGCAGGACAAATTTTAGGCGCTTTGTTAATTGAACACTGGGGACTAATTGGTGTTGCCAAACAACCTATTAATATATCCAAAGCTTTGGGTGTGCTAATGATGGTAATAGGTATTTATTTAGCAAAAAAATAATTTAACTGACGGGTTAATTGCGAAGTCTATAACAGCTTAAGTAGCTAACAACGTCATTTCCGCCCGCTTTAAAGCAGCTGGTATTTTGAGTGTCAATGCCTTTCTAGGCCGATTATTTAATTGATCAACCGATTGCTTTACTGCTTTTCCCCTCACCATTTTAAAGTCGGTACATTTGGGAAAGTATTGGCGCAAGAGACCATTAGTGTTTTCGTTGGGGCCTCGCACACAGGAGTGGTCTGGATGTGCAAAATAAAAATCGCACTGCAATCTCTTTGTGATATGCGAGCTCTTTCCCATTGAATGTGATCGGCGAACAAGCTCTTTAAAGGGAATAACAGTACAAGCGTTGCCGCCGTCAACTCTGTAACGCGTTTTTTTTGACTCGCATCGATACTGTAAATAACGTCACTCGTTCAACAATCGTAATCAGTGCACGACGATGTCTTTGCCTCGCGACAGTATGAATTGCCCAGTCACCTACAACACTTTTATCGTCAAATGATATTGGCCTCTCACCAATATTGACGCGGTTTTTAATCTGGCCACTATGCATTTTAACGGCTTTCTCTCGTTTTGTGATTTCTTGCCTTGCGGTGTAAATCACCGCCCCCGCTCGATCAGACCACACGTGTCAATAAATTGTTTTGTGGCTTATGCTGGCGTCTTGATTCATGGGGAGCCAGCCACTGATTTGCTCTGGGCTCCATTTCAAAAAGAGCTTATCTTCAACTTCATCGATGAGCGACGCCGTGGCCTACCGTCTATCAATAGTCTTTGCTTGCGTCTGATTGTAGCGATAACCACGAAATCCTAGGTTGCGCAATAGCTCTCTTAAAGCGCCCGATTGATAAGCATTTACTAATGCCACAGCTTCTTGTTAACTCATGCCGCTTTTCTTTGGCTCTTTAATCTGGCATTGTTCGCAGTCCACTTGCTTGTACGCTCTCATTTCATCTCTCTTACTGGAGAAAAAGCGACGAGCTTACAGGCGCCTAAGTTCTCTTTCTATGCTGGCTGAGTTATGCACTTTGCGGTTGGATTCGTCGTAACCGCCAGCGCAGGCATTCAGTGTAATAATAGTTATGAATAATGGAAGCAATTCGAAAATGTTTGGTGGGGCACGTAAGCGAGCTGAGCTAGCTTGACTTTTATGTTTAAAGTGTCAATGGCATGATAAATAGTATAAATATATTTTTTGTGAAGTTAAATGCGAAGGAATCGAGATGTCTAATACTGAATCATATGTAGGCTTGCGAGTCGGCATCAATATTTTGCTGAATTCTGACCAATGTGGTAGTTGGTTATTAAATGAACCAGTCAATGGGCCTATTTGCTTTCATCATGTAAATGAGGGTGAGTGCACATTAAGTGTTGATGAAAAGGAACCAATTCGGCTGAAATCGGGGGACTTTGTTGTTTTCACACGGTTCACCAAACATTCGCTTACGCCATGCAGAGGCACGGTTTGTGAAGAGGGGGCTTTATCTTTAGACGAGCCGGTGACATCTATTATTTGCGGCATAGCATCACCACAAAACACCATGAGCAATAGTATTATCCACGGGCTTCCTCCTTATTTTTTTATCGGTAATGAAAATAGCTTTGAGGGATATGAACTCCTAAATGAGGCACTAAAAATAGAAAATAAGATTAATGGTAAGAATGCATTTAATGAGCTACATCGAATGTTAGAGTTATTATTTGTGATGTCGGTACGTCATATGCTGGCAAGTAAAGGTAATCGTGGAGGTGGGAATGTGAACATATTGCCATTAAATCCCAAATTACAGTCTGCTGTAATTGCTATGCAGCAAAATCCCGAAAGGGCATGGACACTTTCGCAACTTGCTAAAGTGTGTGGCATGTCGAGAACGGTGTTCTCAAGCTTATTTCGCCAAGCAATGGGTATAACGGCTACGGAATTTCTATTCGAATGGAGAATGAAAATAGCGTGGGAACTACTTCTCAGCTCTAGAGATATTATTAATACGGCTTGCCGAGTGGGGTATCAATCTGAGTCTGCATTTTCAAATGCGTTTTATCGTTATCACGGCATTAGGCCAGGAAAGGTAAAGTTGTTGCAGCAAGAGGCTTCGTAACAATATACAATTGTTTCAGAAACACTAATTTAAAGTAGGATGAAATATACGGGAAAATAGTATTAGCTAAATATGTAATTTTCCCATAACTTTTAATTCTATTGCATTGAAATTCATTCAAGTTTACTCACCCGTAGAAAACCAAACAAATTACAATCCTCGAGTTCTCCTGTCAGATACTAGCTCACCTGCTACGCCCCAATTATCAGTATTGATTTCATCAATTACTACGACAGTAGTTTGGGGGTTCTTGTTTAAGACTTCAACTAGTAAATTTGTCACGCCAGAAACAAGTCTTTTTTTCTGTTCTTTCGATACGTTTTCATTAGTAATTTTTATGTTTACATAAGGCATATATACTTCCGTGGAAATTCGTAGTGTTGGTAAACAATTGGGAACAATATATTTTGTATGCGGACAGTTAGATATTGTTGAGTAGCTCTTTATTTGGAGATGCCTCACATAAACGATTAGAATAGTTTGATATGGTTTTAAGCGCTATGATCGTAATGGCTTCAATTATTTTTTCTTGAGTGAATCCGAGTTTTATAAACTCATCGACTTCGTTATCTTCTAATTGCCCTTTTTTGCTCATAAGTAAATTAATTAATGATATCAATGGTCTGTATATTTCGTTATTCGATACGCCACTTTTGTATATCGAATCCACTGTGTCCTTCGCTACTCCAGCCCCTAGCGCCATCAATCGATGAGCAGTGGAGCAAAATTTGCAGCCGTTATTAATGCTTATAACTAACATGGCTAAATGAAGTTCATCGTCAAAAAAATGGCTTGATTTCAAATTGATCTCTAAGGCGGCATAAGATTTAAGCGCTACAGGAGATTCGGCCATAAAAGCATAAACATTTGGCACAAAACCATAAGCTTGCATGCTCGACTCTAGCAGTGGTCTTGCCTCAGGTTTCGCAGTTTCTATTGTATATTTAATGAATTTTCCGCTCATATAAAACCCACAACATAATTAATTTGAATAATGCTACGCGATAACAATATTTTAAACATGCTGTTTCGTTCCGAATTTATGCGTGTAAGTACGGAATAAGGTTTTCAATGTTTCCGGTATGAAAATCCCAGCGGCGATTTGTGGTCGGTTTCTTTTTAAAATGTACGCCTTAGCATTAATGTCGTACTAAAAAGCATTTCTAGTGGTTTGGATTGTGATTATTATTCTCGCACTGCTCAGACGAGCTTAGATGAAAGGAGTATTCATAGAACATTGATTTAAAGCCACAGAAGATGCCGCCGAGAAATTTTACAATTAAGTATGTGGTCTTTAATAGTAGTTGTTTGGTGATTATATTTGTTGGGGTTGGCTCTAAGGTTGTTAGATTAATTCATGGGTGGTGTTTTTCATCGGTGGGCTTGCTGTTTTATTGGCTTTGGTTGATGAGCAGGAGAGGAGCGGTGTTATGAGGCGCAAATAGTTGAATTGTGTGGCATGGGTTTTTCGAGAAAATTATTGGAATTATCGCTTTGGTGCCACTAAAGGCAGGCTCTAGTTGGTTAAATACTCTATATGGAGTAATGCCAAAATAAGCGCTAGTAATTGAAGTAATTTGTATCGATTAAAGGCTCGTTGTTGATTTAAATCTAATTTCTATACCTTTAGGAGCATAGTATGCAAGAAAACATATCTGGCGATATTTATTGGCTGGTTTTAACGGTTGTTATGACGGGGCTTTTTTGGGTTCCTTATATTCTAAACAGAATGAAGGAGCATGGGTTTTTCCCTGCCATTTGGAATCCAGAGCCAGATACAAGGCCTAGGGCGCAGTGGGCTGAAAGAATGATGCGGGCGCATTCAAATGCTGTCGAGAATCTCGTTATTTTTGCTCCTTTGGTTCTATGTGCATCTTTTCTTAATCTCAATTCAAGTCTCACGCTTTTATCATGTAAAATTTATTTCTTTTCAAGATTGGCTCACTTTGTATTGTATACATTAAGAGTTCCATTATTGAGAACGGTTTGTTTTTTGATAGGGGTTGCCGCTCAAATGGCAATTGCTTTCATTATTTTTAATGCATTTTAGTGTGGGTTTATTTTTTCCAAAAATCGTATTAACTACAAATGAGGATTATGTATGTTTGCTAAACGAGTTTTTCTTGCAGTTCTGCCGTTGGTTTTATCGCTATCACCTATATCGGTCACTCATGCTGCTGATGTGGTCGAGTATGATTCAAAGGGTAGTATAATTAGTAAATCTAGCAATAAAAAAGAGTACTTGAGAATTGGTGGCGTCGCTAATGTTAGATTTGTAGATGGTGACCATGCAATAGCTTCAGCTAGTGGAACCTTTGCTTCTCTTACTGCCGTTGTAACTAACCGTACACCTAACCGAGATGGGACAACAACCGTTGATATGACGCATACGTTTTTAACGGCGGAGGGTGGGCTTATTGTTACGGAGGATAAAATTTTATTAATTCCTGTTCCTGGGCGCGATGGTGTCTTTTCAATTTCTGTTAACTATTTAATTGTAAGTGCAGCTGGTGGATTGCAGGGCTATGAAGGGCAGCGTTTTAAAAGTCAAGGTTTTATCGATGGAAATAATAGCGTCGCTAGCGTTCGTTATGATGGGGAAATAGTTCGCGAGCGTAAATGAAATATTAGTGTGGAGGCTTTCCAGTATTTGGATTAGTTGATGTGCGTAAAATGTTGATAGATCAAAAATTTCATTTACTATTTTTATCTGGTTTTGGTGGTATTGGTAAAGATCATTGGCAGTATCTTTGGTCTTTATCTAATCCAAATACGCATATATTGCAGCAAAGTGACTGGGAGCGTCCCGTGTATCACGATTGGGAGTCGGAGCTAAATAAATATTTGCGGGCGTGGCCCTACGATAACGTTGTGTTCATTGCCCATAGTCTCGGCACCTCGCTGGTGATGCGTTGGGCTGCACATAATAAAGACTTGGCTTCAAAAGTTCGTGCGGCATTCTTAGTTGCACCGACAGATAGAGATTGTTTTGATAAAGACCAAGCTTACCCGATCGGGTTTGGACCAATGATTTTTGAAAAATTACCATTTCCCTCCATCGTGTTGGCAAGCTCTAATGACGAAAAGGTTTCGCTAGATCGAGCAAAATGTTTTTCTGAAGCTTGGGGGGCTGAATTCATTGATGTTGGTAGGTTGGGGCATGTTGGGTCTATGGCATGTTTGGGGGCATGGCCTCTTGGGAAAGAAATCCTTGAGCGATTTTTATCAAAACTATAAATTCAATTTAACGTTAATTAAACCATCAATTAAAAGTATTAATAGGAAATAATATGAAAGCTAATATGAGTTTTGCGATCTTTTCTGTCTTTATGATATGTTCTAATCCATCATATTCTGACACTGCTAAGATTGATAGCCAATTAAACTGTAATGCAGAAGAATCATTGGTGTTATCAAGTATTTCTGAATTTATACCAGCTGAAGGAACTTTTTTTACAAATGGGTTGTTTAGTGGCGACGGAATGAATTTTCAGCGCAATGTTATGTTGCGTTCAGCGAAAGAAATTAGTAAGCACAGATCGTCTGCGATAAAATATTTTGAAGAAAAATTTGGAATAAATTTAGCGTCGAGTTCTATATTTTTTAATGGTTTCGAGGTGATGCCTGAGATCGAATATCATGTATTGCTTGACTCACAAAAGAAAGGCATTAGAAATGATATGATTCAGGACGGCGGTTGGATTGCAGTTGTCGTGGATCCGAATGGTATGACCCTAGCGGGGGAGTTTAATGGTCTAACGGTTCCTCAGGGAACTATGTTCGTTTACGGCGATTATAAAATTAATAAAGGTCACCGATCAGAAGTTATTGCCTACAAATCAAATAAACCTTTTATTCCACAATTTGATGGATCTTTTATAGCAAGCTTTGATGTGCAGGGTAGAAATGGCTCAGGAAAGGCTATTGCAACAATTTCTCCCAAAATTTCTAGCAATGGAATTATGACTGCAAACATTAAGAATGTATTACAACTTGGTAATAGCTGCCGTTAATTTTTTAAAGGGTGTCCTTTAGGTAGTTGGTTTTCGGAATTTTGAGTAAATAATTTAGGTGCTCGAAGAGGGCTTATAAAAGGGTGCTTTGTAATTTTTTATTGAAAGCGTAGAAAACCACGTCCTTTGGGCGTGGTCGTCAGTGAAAGGCTCCGCCTGTCACGACTAGAAAAGCCATGTTAAAAACAAGTTGAGTTGTCCTCACAACCTCAACGAGGAAATAACATCAGTCGATTTGGTAAGTTATCGCATGTGGTGTGGCATTGCTAGTGCCACATGGTTTGGACGCCGAAATATAGGTACAAAGTATTAAAGGGTGCGGTTACACAAGATATCCATAGTTGCGTGCATATTTACTGTGGCAGGTTGGGTTGCGAAATCGTTGAATTAAATATGCAGCTGGATCACGTGCATTTGCTGGTGAAGGTGCCGCCGAAAAATTCGATATCGGCTTAAATGGGGACCATGAAGGGTAAAACAGCATTACGTTTGTTTTCAAGGTTTCCTTACTTAAAACAGAAGCCCTATTGGGGTAATCATTTTTGGGCGAAGGGATATAGTGTTGACACGGTAGGTCTTGATGTTGGGATGGTACGCAAGTACGTAAAATATCAAGATGAGTAAGATAAGAAACACGAACCGCAAAACATGAAATTAATTTAATTCAAGTGTGGGATAACTCGGCCAGCCTTCTAAGAGGGTTGGCTCAACACTCTCTTATAGGGGCAACTAAAACCACATTCTAAGAACGTGGATATTTACTTTTTTTAGTCAAATATTTTTCATGGCTATAAATTTGTCATAATTCACAGCATTAACTATCTACAAACTTACTTTGGAGAACAAAAGGATGAAGCTAAAATTTAGACGACACGTTATGACAGGAATGATGTTTTGTATTCCTCTACTAGCGATTAACGCGCATGCATATACCCCCAATGTTGTAGTGCAATGGGATAAGGCAATGTTGGAAGCTATTCGAGTGACTCGCCCTGGTCCGCCAATGACGGCAAGAGCATTGGCTGTCGTAAATACTTGTATGTACGATGCTTGGGCGGCATACGACAGCAAAGCTGTTGGCACAATGATGGGAACTGAGCTTCGCCGTCCGTTCGCTGAGCGTACAGAAGCAAATAAAGCTAAGGCTATTAGTTTTGCAGCTTACCGTGCGTTAGTTGATTTATTCCCAGCTCGGAAAGGCGATTTCGACCTTGCAATGCAAGAGAAAGGTTTTGATCCGCTAGATTTATCGGTAAATACAAAAACCCCAGCTGGCATTGGTAATGTCGCCTGTAAAGCTGTTTTAGATATGCGTCATCGTGATGGGTCTAATCAGCTTGGTGATCTGGCTCCGGGTGCGTACGCAGATTATACGGGCTACCAAGCAGTCAATACTCCTACTGAAATAGTTGACCCAAATCGTTGGCAACCTCTAATTGTTGGTGGAAGTAAGCAGCCATTCCTTGGGGCGCAATGGTTTAATGTTAAGCCGTTTGCCTTGAAATCAGCAGACCAATTTAGACCAAAGAAAGGTCCGGCACAATATGGTAGTGAAGAATACATTGAGCAAGCAAAAGTTGTAATGAGCTACCAAATGAGCTTAACAGATGCGCAAAAAAGCATGGCAGAATATTGGGCTGACGGGCCAAATTCTGAATTCCCACCGGGTCATTGGATTCTCATTGGCATTGAAGTGTCGGAGCGCGATAACCATTCTGTAGATGATGATGCGAAAATGCTCTTCGCAATCGCTAACGCAATGCACGATGCCGCAATTGTTGCATGGGAAGCAAAGCGAGCAAGTGATTATGCTCGCCCAATTACTGCAATTCATTATTTGTTTGCAAATGAAATGATTACAGCTTGGGGTGGACCGGGGCGAGGCAACATACAAATGTTAGGTTCGGAATGGCAAACTTATCAAGCCTCTAATTTTAATACTCCACCTTTCCCGGAATATTTTTCTGGTCATAGTTGCTTTAGCGCAGCAGGTGCAGAAGTGCTAAAAGCTTTCACAAAGAGCGACGTATATGGTGGTAAGTATGTTGTTGCAGCAGGAAGCTCGAGAGTTGAACCTGGATTAGTTCCTGCAAATGACCTTACTCTAAGCTGGGCTACATTTGCAGATGCGGCGGATGAGGCGGGCATTTCTCGCCGTTATGGTGGAATTCACTTTCCTCAAGGCGATTTAGATGCGCGCAAGGCGGGTCGGGAAGTGGGTCGGTTAGTATGGAAAACGGCAAGCGAATATTTCAACGGACATATGAAAAAAAATCACGTTGTTAAAGGCACTTCTGAACAGTAATTTACACTATTGAAGATGAGGCTTCGCGATTCCCATATTCAGCGTAGCCTCATTCTACACATTGTGAAATAGTAATGAGTTCGTTAACTACCGTTCTTTCAGCAACTAAACCACCATAGGTGATTTATGCAAATACGACCAGATGTCATTCAGGTGGCTAAGAAATTAACAGATAGTTCACTAAAAAATACTTTTGATACTTTTAACAGAGTAAATTATCAAGAAAAGCTTAATTCAGATCGATTGCAGTTCCCGGAGGAATTTCTTAGTCTATACCACCATCCAATTTATAAAGAATTATCTGACGAGCAAAAGTGGAAGTTGTCGCTTGGAGAGACTGCAAATTTCTTTTCTTCTAATATTTTCGGTGAGCAGCATCTTATTGCTCACATGGAAGATAAAATTTATAGAAATAAGTTTGTGGGTGAAGACCCTATTTCCAGTGAGTATGCGCAGCACTTTATTCATGAAGAAAATTCACATACCTTTATGCTTGCAGGTTATTGCATTCGCTATTATGGACAGGTGCTTCCAAACAGAACGATTGCTATGGCTGAGCCTAAACTTTCACCGTACGGTGAGGATTGTTTGTTTTTTGCACGTACCTTTGTGCTGGAAATGTTTCTTGGCTACATGAATAGAATAGCAAGAGATCGTGATGATATTGATGTAACAGTTAGGCAAATTCATTATTTTCATCTGCTTGATGAGGTAAGGCACATTGCCTGGGATCGTGCGATGGTTGAAGGAAATTTATGGGAATTAAAAGAGCGCGGGCTTGAGTATGAAATTCCTATCATTAAAGAGTTAGTGAAAACCTACAGTAAAGTATCCTTTAATGGTCTGTACAATCCGCGCATCTACAAAGAAATCGGTTTGGAAAATCCTAGCCTTTTATGTAGAGAAGCTGCTGAAATTCCTGAGCGCAAAAAAATCGTCGCGGAATGGTCAAAAGGATTTGAATTATACCTATATAAAATAGGATTCTACAATACTTCGGATCTTTCAGAAAGTTCTACAATATTGAAAAGGCAAGATACAAAAACCTTAATCGCGTACGCTTAAGTATAAAAATTGCTAAGAAAAAATTCAGGCTTTAACAGATTAAATATAAGGGCACCTCCGGAAATAGTAAAAGTTGTTAAAATAGATCCTTCTCAAGTAGGAGCCTTCTTGAAAAACACAGTCCAGCTTTTTCGACACTTAATGTCGCTTGAAAAAGCTTAAGGAGAAATGCAGTCTGCTAAAACTCAGCCAATTGGTGGGCTTGGATATATCCGATCCACGACGAATGCAGCGCGCTGCAAGTTAGGGCGAAGCAGAAATGCAGGCAGAAAGCCATGCGATGCTCTGATTATGTTCAAATACTTTATATTACAAAAGCTCTACAGTTATCGGTGATGAAGAACTGGAGTTTTAATTAAGTGAGCGACTGGCCTTATGTGCTTTGTCGGCTGAACCCTGAAGATACCATACGCGAACGCTCTGTGGGATTTTTGGTGGTTGTTAACGAAACTAAATGAACTTAGCAAGTTGTTAAATAAATTTAACCAATATATCAACCACAAAGGTATTCAGGCGCGTAAGGGTCAGATTGTCGATGCCAGTTTTGTTGATGCGCCGCGCTAGCGCAACACGAGACTATAAAAAAGGGTTTTATTTCGGCTGAGTTTCAAGGCAGCCTTCATGTGACGTCGCAAAATGATATAGATGCGCCTTGAGTCAAAAATAATTTTTAACACAGGTTAATTCGTGATTTTTCCTGCACCCATGTGGCAGTGCACGATTCCAATCAATGCGAGACATTATAATAGCAGTCGTGATGTGTAGGCTGATAGCGCCTACCGCAGTGAAGAAAAAGAAGCGATACTAGAAATATTCAATTATCAACGCCATGTACATGAGATAGGTGATCGCACAGCGGCATTGACCGAAGCACAGGTCGTAAGAAACAAAAAGAAGTCAAAAATTAGCGCGCGTGTGAAGCATGTTTTTGGTTGTCAGGATAACTCTATGAACGGTGGTTTTGTGCATGTGATTGGTGTTGCCAGAGCAACTACTAAAGTCGCTTTAACCAATTTGGTCTATAACATTATGTGTTTTTTTGTTACTTACACGGAAAAGTTTTATCTACAAAATAGGAGCATGTATAGAAAGGGACTAAAAGCTCACGCTTTTATCATTTGCTCATCCGTTTTCTAAAAAACAAACACGTTTTTAATACTTTTTCCGACCGATAGGATTTATAGACTTAAAATCCTATTTTTCGGAGGTGCCCATAAAACATCATTGCTAAAAAATTCCCTGTTTGCTGGAGAACGAGATGTCAAATAAAACATTAATGAGTGAGTTTTCAGATTTATCTGACCGATGGGCTGAAACTTTATTTATTCGCGATGCTAAAGGTAATGAATTTAGTTACTCAAAAGCTAGAGAAAAAGTTGTCAGTCTGGCGAATTATTTCCATTCACTGGGGGTGAGGCGTTGGGATCGAGTAATTATTATCTCGTCTAATCATATACTTATGCCAATTTCACTTTATGCGATCAATGCGTTAGGTGCTATTGCAGTAATTATTAATGATCAGACGCTTTATGCGACATTAAAAATTATTGTTGATGAGGTTGAGCCTACTTTAATCTTGTGTCAAAAAGAGTTACACGAAAAATATAAGTTACTTGCTAATTGTCCTTCAGTTATTTTAGACGATTTGTTTTTAGTAAAAAACGAAACTGAAGTCGGCTGGAGAAATTTCATTGGTTGCAGTGGTGATCCAGCATTAATGATATATACGTCAGGTTCAACAGGAAAACCAAAAGGAGTGGTATTAAGCAATGACAATATTATTTTTGTAACTGAGAAAATACAGGCTAGATTGACGTATCAGCCTACCGATATTGTTGGTCTTTTTTTACCACTTTCATTTGATTACGGATTGTATCAAATGTTTTTAGCGGTGCTCTCCGGGGCTTGCCTATTTTTAAGTGACGCGTCTTGCGCCGGCCCAGCTTTAGCAATGACGTTAAAAAATAATAATATAAGTGTGTTTCCCGGAGTCCCGCATCTTTACGGAATATTGGTTCAGTTCTTAAATAGAAAAAAAATGAATTTATCAACAATTCGTTTATGTACAAATACTGGTGCACACTTAGCTGCTACACAAATTCAGCAATTAAAAGAGTATCTTCCCTGTGCGAAAATAGCCGCGATGTATGGGCTTACAGAGTGCAAACGGGTATCCATACTGAGTCCGGACGAGTTGGAGCAAAAACCTGGCTCTGTAGGGCGTGCGTTGGATGATACAGATGTTTTTATCGTAGATGACAACGGTAAAATTCTACAGCCGAACGAAATCGGAGAGTTAGTAATTATTGGAAGGCATTTAGCATTAGGATATTGGCGATCTGTGGCAGAAACCACATTGCGGTATCGTGAACACCCATGCGGCATTGGACGTGCTTTGTACAGTGGTGATAATTTCCGTATGGATGCAGATGGCTATTTATATTATGTAGGGCGTCGCGATGAGCAAATCAAACGTAACGGATTTCGAATTAATAGATTAGAGATTGAAAATGTCGCATTATCTATGACTGGAATTCAAAATGCTTGCCTACTGGAGCACAATAGTAAACTTACTTTATTTATCGAGTTTTGCGAAGATCCTATTAATATCGTAGACATCATGAAATATTTGGCTGCCAATTTAGAGTCATACAAAGTGCCCGATTTGATTGAGGTGCTTGATCAGTTTCCAGTGTCAAATAACGGAAAAATCAACCGAAAAGCAATTGAGATGTCACTGGTATGACTGCTTATAAACCCGTATTCACTAACGCCCAGTTGCAAAATTTTGCTGCAGAGTATGGCACCCCTCTTTATGCGTACAATCTAAATAGCTTGGAGGATCGTATAGCCGAGCTGCGTCAGGCACTGCCTCTGGGGGCAAATATATATCACTCATTAAAATCAAATCCACTTCCTGCATTGATTGAAGCTTCGGTGAACGCGGGATGCAGGCCCGAAATCTGTTCTATCGGTGAGCTGGAGGTTGCATTGAACACGAGTGCAGATCCAGCCCTATTTCTCTATAGCGGGCCCGGTAAAAGCGAAGCAGAAATTCATACTGCGATTACTAATGGAGTTAGACAATTTTCAATTGAGTCTTGGACTGATTTAACTCGTCTTTGCGGTATAACAGAGTGCTACCCAGATTCCAGTATTAAATGTTTGCTACGCGTCAATCCAAAAGTGCATATAAATGCTGGGTTAGCGATGAGCGGTTCACTCACTCAGTTTGGATTTGAAGAGGAGTTGTTAGTCGTTGGCAGAGAGAAACTGGCTGAGCTGCCATCCAATGTCACCATCATAGGTTTTCATGTTTATTACGGAACACAAATCTCTACAGAAGATGCACTGGTGGCTTCTTTTACAGAGGGTATTGCGTGTGCAGAGCGCCTATGTGAGGTGCTTTCAATTAAGGCCAGTGTACTCGACTTAGGTGGGGGCTTTCCGTGGGCTTATGCGAAAGAAGAGGACTCCGTAAGTTTTAACGCAATTGCTACACGTCTGGAGTCGGTTTTGGCTGCTAGAAATTACACACGAGATGCTGAGCTATGGTTTGAGTCTGGTCGCTATATAACCGCATCCTGTGGTGTGCTTGTTAGTAAAGTTCTAGATATAAAACCAGCAAAAGATAATCATTCTTTTATTGTTTTGGATTCTGGAATTAATCATCTAGGTGGTATGTCTGGACTTGGGCGTGTAGTGCGACCCTACATGACCGTGAAATGTAATGATGATAATAAAGTTGATGATTTGGCTGATAAAACAAAAAAAATTATTGTCGGACCCCTCTGTAGCCCTTTAGATCGACTGGCTACAAATTCAATAATTGATAACGTCCAAATCGGCGACTTATTGCATGTGCCTAACGTAGGTGCATATGGGCTGACCGCTAGTCTCACAGGATTTTTAAGTCACCCGGCTCCTAACGAAGTTGTGGTGCGAGATAATTATGTGTGCGCGGTGTATAGACTGAGTACCGGTCATAAAAAAAACAACTTATTTGGAGAAAAAAATGGACACACCGTTAATAAAACTTAAAAGCATTCTTGTTGGGCACTTAAATCAAGTTGACTCGGTTGAGCAAATTATAGAAGACATGGATTTAGCCTTGCTTGGGTTGGATTCGATGGGGGCTATGAATCTTTTATTTGAATTGGAAGATTCGTTTAATATTTCATTTGATGAGTCTTTATTAACACCTGAAGTTTTTAAAACTACTAATAGCTTACACGCTGCATTATTAACATTAGTTTAAAAAATTATTGTAACTATTTACCATTTTTTATATTTCCTAAACACCAATTAAACAATGTTTTCATCGTGATCACATTGGGTGTTCTTAGTGCTCACTTCGATCAATTAATATTTTTTTGGTTGCATTGTAGTCAGAGTCAAAAGGTGCTGAATAGTTGCAAATTCTTTTACTTAGGAACGTTTAATGTCAATAAGTGCAGTCATTCTAGGTTTATGTCAATTTTTATTTATGGCTGCCGTTGCTGTTGGAATATCGTTCAATGGTCTGGTTGGTAAGTTGCTTGCTCCATCACCTGTTATGGCCACATTCCCATTCTTATTTATGATGGGCAGCACGGCTATGCTGACGTTACTTATGCCTAGGCTTTTATCTGGTTTAGGTTATAGAAGAATTTTTTTATTAGGCGCTTTCGCTGGTGCTAGTGGCGGTGGGCTTGCTGCAATCTCAATCTATTGGGAATCGTTTATCGTATTTTGTCTAGCCGGATTTCTTATAGGAATATATCAAGCATCTGCATTGTATTATCGTTTCGCTGCTGCAGATGCAGTGGAGGGCGAGCAAAAGAGTACAGCAATTGCGTGGGTATTGAGTGGAGGAATACTGGCAGCTTTTGTAGGGCCAATATTAGGTAGCCATAGCTTGCACTGGTTAAGTGTAGAGTATTCCGGCTCATATTTAGTGGTGGCTGTTCTTGCAGCAACTGCGTTGCCAATAATATTAGTGTCGCCTATCGCTAACCATCAGAGCAAAAAAATTGCTCTAGTTGAGTGGAAAAATGCTCCACCAAATGCTTTTGCAGCAATGTTGTTTTGCACAGGCGGCTACTCAATAATGTTACTGATCATGCTTGCAAGCCCATTAGCAATGTCGAGTTGTGGTTTTCACGCACCAGACGCGGCCGGAGTAATACAGTGGCACTTACTCGGAATGTTTGCGCCGTCATTAATTGCAGGGAAATTAATAGGTAAGTTTGGTGCGCAAACCATTGCGCTTGCGGGCGTTGATGTGCTTGCTTGCGGGTGCGCTATAGCCTTATTGGGAGTACAGATTGATGTGTTTAATTTCTCATTGCTTACAGTAGGTGTTGGTTGGAATTTCATGTATATGAGCGGTAGTACAATATTAACCCAAATTCCAGATGCTGCGATGCGTAGCCGACTTCAAGCCATTAATGAGTTTTCGACCTTCTCAATTATTGCTATGGTGTCTGGTATAACAGGGTGGTTGTATGAATCGCTTGGATGGGAAACCATATTGTATGTCGCACTTGGCTTTCTCTTTTTTATAGCTGTGGCTGCAGTTATAAAGGGGCGTCAACAATATCTATCCTTGGCCCAGTGAAAAATTCTTACTAAATGGTGTATTAATTATCCCCCCCCTTACTTTTAACCATGAAAGAGTTGTTAATTTAGAAGCTAAAATTTCGGTTTAGTTAGTTTTCTCGATACTAGGCGATTACATGCTAAAAAAATTGCGATTAAATTTTAATATTAAAGGTTTTTTATGAATTACAACGAAATACACAACAACTCAATTGTACAAACAGTCGAACTCTCGACTCTGCAGAAAGCTTATTTCATGGGCAGAAGGCAAGACTTTGATTTGTATGTTCATACTCACCTTTATGTGCAGCATAAATTCGAAGGTAACACAGTAGATATTCAGCGATTAGAAAAAGCGTTAAATATTTTACTGGCATCTTATAGTATGTTAAATGCAAGAGTTACTTCAGATGCAAAAATACATATACCCAATGAGCCACGCCTTCAAAGTATTGAGGTTTATAATTTAACAGCACTTGATAAAATAGAAGCGCAAAAAAATAGTGAAAAACTATGCAATAAAACCTATAGGTCAAATTTCGATATTCACAACAATGATAATATTGAAATTAGCGTCATTCTATTACCTGATTCTGATATCGTGCAGATTAATCTAAATTTAATGCTCTTGGATGGGTATAGTATTAGAAAAATTCTTCACGAGCTTTCCGCTTTGTATGATGGAACTATTACTAGCTTGGAATGTAAGCCCTTTAATGTCGTCTCTTATGAAGAAAATATTGCAGCGATTAAAAATAGCGATAGATATGCGCGCACCCTTAATAATTGTATTCAACAATTAGATACATTTCCATCGGGTCCTGTTTTCCCAGTCAAACAACATATCGGTAAACCTAGGCGTTCAGAACTGATAAGAAGAAAACATATTGTTTCGTCAGTTCAATGGGGGGCGCTTGGTAAAAAAGCAGGTGAGCTTGGTGTAACACCAACCGCCGTAGTGCTAGCAGCGTTCAGCTTGATTTTATCCTTCTGGTCGAAAAGTCCATATTTTTCAATCACAATGCTCACTTATAGCGTTAGAGGGAAAAATATTTTTGAACTGGAAGAATCCATTGGAAACTTTGCAAGTACAGCGCTTATAAAGTTTGACCATCAGGAAGAAAAAACATTAGAAGTTATGGCAAAAGAGACGCACAAAGAAATATTCGTAGCTTTAACTAAGTCGCTAGTTTGCGGCCTTGATGTATTGCAAGAAAAAAATCGAAGTGAGAGGTCCACGTTTAGAACGGCAAGTCCGGTGGCTTTTGTGAGTATGATCAATGATCACGCCGATAAAGTGGCGCCGGGGGCTTTTCAAATTGAAGGGCCTAATTCAATAATGGGTGGTCTGGAAACTCCGCAAGTGCTCTTTGACCATCAAGCAGTAAGTCGCCCTGACGGCGGACTATCGCTGATTTGGGACACCATGGATTCAGCGTTTGAAGACTCAGTGATTGATGATATGTTCATAGCTTATACTGCGCTAATTGAAGCTATGGCGAATGATGACGCGGTATGGCAGCAAAAACATTTTGATTTTCGCTCGCAACATGAAATAGAAAAACATTCGCGTTATAATTCAACGGAAAGCAAAGTCACTTACAGGTCTTTGCATGAATTATTCTATGCGCAAGCAGAAAAAAATCCAGAAAATATATACATAATTGATGGGCACAAAAAATTT
>Ga0070748_1000570_pt1 | contig 17707 bp, 23 predicted proteins | sample VirMetDEL_Nov_12_FD_77015 | JGI IMG/M metagenome (GOLD analysis project Ga0070748, IMG submission 77015) | Aqueous microbial communities from the Delaware River and Bay under freshwater to marine salinity gradient to study organic matter... | ecosystem: Environmental > Aquatic > Marine > Coastal... | reverse complement strand
CTGATTTAGCTAGTGACATGAACCGCGATGTACAGCGCATAATGATGGGTGATGAGTACTTAATACTTTTCCCTGAGTCATCGCTAAGGTCTGGCAGAGCGTCAGGTACCGGCGTTGATCCTAAGCGTAACTCTGAAACGTTTGAAGTGGTTGGGCGCAAAGGCACATATTTAAGCTCAGGTGTCGGCGGCCCATTGACCGGGAAAAAAGTAGATCTTGGAATCATTGATGACCCAATCAAAAACTCTAAGGAAGCGCTGTCAACGACAACAAAAAACGGCATCTTGAACTGGTATAAATCCACATTCATCACAAGATTGTCGAAAAATTGTGGACAAATCATCATGGCCACTCGCTGGGCCACCGACGACTTGAGCGGAAATATCATAGATATCAACCCAAAGGCCAAATCGATGGCCTTCAAAGCGATTAGCGATGACAACAAAGCTTTGGTTCCTGAGTTACACCCACTTGATAAGCTTCTTGAGACTAAAAAAATACTAGGCGATTACTTCTGGGCTGCAATGTACCAGCAATCACCGATAGTTTTAGGCGGCAACTTCTTCAAAACAGAATGGTTCAATTACTACACGGCTTTGCCAAAAATCAGGCATCGATCGATGTATGCGGATACAGCACAAAAGACCAAGGAGCAAAACGATTACAGCGTGTTCCAGGTGTGGGGCGAATCAACAAACGGGCAAGCTTATTTACTTGATCAGCTAAGGGGTAAATGGGAAGCGCCGGAACTATTGGTGAAAGCCCGAGCATTCTGGAATAAGCACAAGTCTCTTAATTCACCGATGTTGGGCACACTAAGATCAATGAAGATAGAGGACAAGGTATCAGGCACAGGCCTAATTCAAACGCTTAGGCGCGAGGGGATTCCGGTAAAAGACATTCAGCGTGATAAGGACAAGATTACCAGGGCCATGGATGTAGCCCCTTTGATTGAGTCCGGCAATGTTTTCCTGCCTGAGACTGCAGACTGGCTTTCAGACTATGACACTGAGTTTGCGCAATTCCCCAATGGCAAGCACGATGACCAGGTTGATCCTACGATGGATGCGCTCACCGATATACTTGGCAGCCAATCTGTTGACTATTCAAAACTACTATGATTGCGGTATCATACACAAAACAACTTAGGCCAAATTTATGAAAATGTTCGACTCACTGACAAGCCTGATCAATACTTTGGCTAACAAGCGAAATCCGATCAGTAACAACGTTGTGACATCGACCAAAATGTCAGAGTCGGAAATGCGCGCTATTTTCAAAACTGGCCTTGGTTCTAAGATATGTCGAATCAAGTCGGGCTATGCGCTGAACAATACAATTCAATTCGAAAGCAAAGATGACGAATTGTTTTATAACCTCAGATTGGCTAAGCACGTCAAAAAAGCTGGTCGACTAAGTATCGGATTTGGCCGCGCTGCAATCGTATTGCTCGATAAGGGCGGAGTGCTGACGGACCCATTGCCAAAAAACGTTGATCCAAAGACATTGCGAATTGAAGTCTTCAGCGGTGATATGGTGACGGTGCCTTCAGTGAGCATTGACCTAACTGACATTCGGTATATGAAGCCAATGACTTACAATATACGTGGACAGGTAATCCACCATAGCCGAGTAATTGATTTTAAGTACGTTGAACCGCCAGAGATTGACGCACCAAATTATCGATACGGTGGCATTAGTGAGTTCGAATTGATACGCCCTCAGTTGGTTGCTGACGAAATCGTACAGCGAGCAGTGCCGACAATCCTAGAAAAGAACAGCACGTTTTTCTATAAGCTCGAAGGCTTCAAAGATAATCTTATGAGCGGCCAGACCGAGGCGATGTCTAGTTACATATCTGGCATGGAGGACTTACGAGGCATCTATGGTGCTGGCGTAGTCGATAAGAACGACGATTTAGAAACAGTCGACCAATCATTAACGAATCTAGCCGATGCTGACACGATCACTCTACGGCGCTTAGCGATGGTGACCGGCATACCATTTATCGAATTGGTTGGTGAAGGTCCGAGTGGGTTAAATGCCAGTGGTGATGCTGAGATTGCTGTCAAGCAGGACATGATCGAAACGTTACAGTCTGAATACTACCAAGAGCCAATTTCTGAATTGATGATCAAGCTAGGGCACGCACCGATCACATTCAAAGAGAACCAGGGCCAGACACCAAACCAGCGTTTAGACGTTGAGACCAAAGTAATTGCCAATGCCGAGAAACTTAACTTGATGGGTGAGGACTACACAGAGTATTTGGAACGTCACAACATTACCCAGAAAGACGAATTCAATGACCTGTTTGATGTTCCCGACGAAAACGAAGAAGTCCAAACTTTAGCTGAATTAATCGCAGGCATCGAAGGCAAATGAAGCGAGAAATAACAGCGAATCAAGAAACTGAGATTAAGTCGCCACCATACCAAAAGGCCCAGGAGCGAGAATTTGCGCGCATGGCTGAGCGTATGATTGACATAATAAGCGAACGGTTTAAGAACCAGGCCATCAAAGCACTTAATGCGTCGACCGTTGATAAGTTTGCCGACGCTCAAGTGGGCAACTATGCCAAAGTGTTTCTAGCACTGGCTAAGCGCGTATCTCGTAAGATGGTAAAGCAGTTCGATGATGACCGAATAGAGCAAGCCACAAAAACTATGTTAAATAAGGTTAACAAGGCCAATCGTGAATCGTTATACGGCATGGTTGAAAAGCGAATAGGCATAAGCTCTACTGAGTTATTTCAAACTGAAGGCCTGAGAACGACTGTTAACGCGCTAGACCTTGAGACAGCTCAATGGATGAAGCGGCTACGTGACGATACCTTGGAGTTTTACACGGCTAACACCTTGCGAGTAATGGCAAACGGTGGATCCATCGCTGATGTATTGGCCGAGCTTTCCAATGTTGAGGGTAAAAGAAAAGACCATGCCAAGTTTACAGCTCGAAACCAAATAGCCAGCTATAACTCATTAATGACAAAAGCCAGGGCGCAAAACTTAGGCATCACCCAAGCCAAGTGGGTGACCGCTGGTGACGAGCGGGTGAGACCTTGCCATAATGTCAGGAATGGTAAAGAATTCGAGCTGTCAGAGGGGCTGTATAGCTCTTGCGATAAGAAAACGCTGCTGCCGGGAATTGACTATCAGTGCCGTTGTACTTATGACCTGATAATCCCAGAAGATTGATAGTTGTTGACTTTTTTAAGAACGTGATATACTCCACGAAACTATAAGGCTCGTTTAATAGATGATTAAATTATTATCTTTTGCTGACCGGATGACGTATGACCCGCACCATAAAACAGCGGTCTCTATGCGTGATGGCGTTCTAGAGTATTTGGGTGTCGAGCTTGGCAAAGAACCAGCTGATAAAGTATTCAGAATCTACCGATCACCGGCTACTATCTCAAACGCAACGATGAAGATGACCGGCATTCCCTTAACTGATGAGCACGTATCGCTTGAAGAGTCAGCGCCGGAAGGTAACGGAATGGTTGAATCTTCTGAAATGATTGATGCGATTGACCCCTTCACACATACCACTATTGCAACCCGAAACAAATTAAGCATATCCGATGCATTACGTGCTTCGGTCGAGTCAGGAAAGCGTGAACTATCACTTGGCTATATTGCCGAGCTGGTACCTCACGACGAGTATGACTTTGAGCAAAAAGACATTATGCCCCATCACCTCGCTGTCGTTACTGATGGCCGATGTGGTTCAATGTGTTCGTTTATCGATAGAAAACCACTAGAGGAAGAACCCACGATGAAGAAGCTACACAAAGCTTTCTTGGACGCAGAGGGCACGATGAATTTACAGCAAATAGCTGAAGTCGTGGCGGCGTTCCCGGAGGCAATTCGACAAATGCCGTTGGAGCAGGTGCAAAAATTAATGCCAATCCTTCAAGAGGCTATGACAGCGGCCAAAGAAGTTGGTGTTGAGCCTGAAGATATGACCGACGAAAACGAAGCTGACAAGATTGAAGAAAAAGACGCTGAGGCCGATCCTGAGAAAGAACAGGAAGCGACTGACGCCGACAAAGACGACGAAGACGAAAAGCCTGGTAAGTTTGGCGATTCAGCAGAATTCAAAGATGCGGTAGCAGCACAAGCCAAAGCACTTACTGATGAAGCCGTTAAGCGTCACACTGAAGTAATCGAGAAAGCGAAAACATTTGTCGATTCTGAGTATTCGTTTATTGACAAAACAACTAAGCAGATCATGCGTGATTCGCTGGCAACTGAATCCTCGGAGAAATTCGAAGATGCCGAGTTATCAATGGCCTTTAAGCTATTGAAGAAAGTCGGTAACTACAAGACTTTTGGCGACAATTCCGGCGCTGAAAAATTTACTAAACTAGCAGACAAGGAGCTTTAATATGGCTTTTGCTACAGGCTATCTAGCCGACCCTACCGCGATTGGTGCCGGAGAAACTATCGGTGATACCAATATTCTTTTCACTGCAATTACTTTTCAAGATGAATTGCAAGTGGGCCGATTTGCCAAGCTCGACACCGGCAGTTTGGATAACTTAGATGCTTCTGCAACACCGGTCATCGCTGGCGTTGTAACTCGCAACCCTGCCGCTTCTGTTGAAGATGGCGACACGATTGATTCAGCACTTTACAGCAAAGCTGAGTATCTACGCCAAGGCCTAATTACTGTTGACGTGATGACTGCTGATACACCTGCAATGTTCGATACTGTTTTCATTCAGAACACAGCAGACGCAGACGCGGGTAAAGCTTCAACTGTTGACGATGCATCTACCGAACCAGCACCGGGTAATGCTGAATTTCTATACGAAGTCCAAACTGATGTTTGGGTTATTCGATTATTCTAAGGGGTAACTTAAAATGAAAATTGGACAACTTTACAATTTAGAAGCCTTCCAGGGTTTCGTCGATTCCGGTAAAAAGGCAGGCTTTACCGATGCTTATTCGGGCGTTGTTTTAGCTCGTAACTTGGAAGCCATTGACCCGACTCTTTTCGAGAAAAAGTTCCCTGAACTTTCTTTCGTAAACAGCGGCATCCAGGCTGACAATTCAGGCGGCTTTGTTGAGCAGATTCGTTCATTGCGTGTGCGACCTACGGGCCAATTCCGCGCAACGGGTGATAAGTCTTCAGGCAAAGGTAAAATCTCGATGGCTGGTGAGACTTCATTCATTCAAGTATTACAGCGTGAAGCTGAGTCTGAATGGTCTGAAACTGAAGTTAAGCAAGCTGACTTGCAAAACATCAACCTACCAAGCCAGTACATCAAGTATCACAACGAAATCTATCTTCGTGAAGTAGACGAAATCGGTTTCTTGGGTTACACCGATTACGGCACCGAAGGCTTGTTGAACTATAGCGGTTTCACTACCGTTGCAGCGACGGGTGCAATTGCAGGCTTGAGCGCACAGCAAGCTTACGATGACATGGCTGGTTTGATCATTACTCAATGGAATGTTGTCAACAACACGCCGGAGTACATGGCAACCCGCGTAGTAATGCCAATCTATGCAATGAACGAGTTGCAAACAAAAATACTCAACACTGCTAACGGTAGTAACATTACAGTCTTGAATATGCTGATTGCAAACTTCCCAACAGTAACCTTCTCCGCAACTTTCAGAGCTGATGACGCTGGTGGTGTCGGTGTATCACATACGTGTGCATTCAACCCTAACGTTGAGGCTATGAAAATGCGGATTCCAGAAGCATTGACGATTGGCGAAATCATCAAAGTGAGTTCATTCAAACACCTTGTCGAATCTCGTTACCGCGTTGCAGGCCTGGACGTTCTCGAAGACACTGCCGGTTATATCCTTACTGGTTGGTAAAAAATAGGGGCTGTAATGGCCCCTTATATTTTGGAGATTTTAGAATGAGCAAGAAAAATAAAAGTAAACAATCACACTTAGAAACTGAAAATCAAGTTGAAATGGTTGTTGAAGAAAACGAGCAAGTTGAAGAAGTTACTGCTGCTGTAAAGCCGGTGACCGCTAAGAGATCCAAAGGCCTCACACTCACAAATACTGGTAAGCGAAAACATATGCTTGGTGGTAAAACTCTTGATTTAGGTCAAAGCATTGAGTTAACAGAAAAGCAAATGGTTGATGAAAGTCTGATGGCCAAAGTTAAGACTTCAATTCGATGCGGCGTATTAACCGAGGCTAAGTAAATGGCATTAATCGACGACTTTAAAGCTCGATTCCCAGAATTTGATACGAGCGTTGTCAATGCTAAGTTTCCTTTAATCGAACCTGAATGGCCGTGTTATTACAACCGGCCTTATGCTGATAATGCTTGTGACGATGCTGCTATTTTAATGTTGTGCGCTCACATAATGGCGATGGAAGTAGCAGCAGGAAATCAGGCAGGCGTGGGCACTCCTAGTCGTTCACAGCAATCTAAAAGCGTTGGTAGTGTATCGGTATCGTATGACCAGCAAACGCAGACTGGCGGCGCTATGTTTGATTTCTTTCGAACCACGTCTTATGGCCAACGGTACTTACGGCTAATTGCTAAGTATGCCCCAGGCGGTCTGTTCTTATGAGTCCTGATCAAATGCTTGCTAACACCGAACACCTTTATGCGGAAATAGAAAAAGCTAAAAAAATGCACGTTGCTGTTGGTCTTCCAGTTGAGAAAGTAGGCGGCAAGATTTACGGCGATGGCATGAGTATTTTCCAAATTGGCGCGATCCATGAGTTCGGTGCGGTTATTGCTCACCCTAAAACTGGATCAATAACCATACCAATGCGTTCATTTTTAAGAACACCTTTTGCAATGAAGAAGAAAGAAATAGATGAAGCATTAGCAAAGGGCTTTCAGGGTGTAGCGGACGGTAAAAAGGTAGCAGCTCAAGCCTTGGGTATTGTCGGTATAATTGCCGAGAACATAAGCAAAGGCGCTTTTACCACTCAAGGTTATGGCACTTGGCCGGACATTAAAGCCGCAACTAAGAAGCGCAAAGGTTCCAGTCAGCCATTAATTGACACGGGAACTCTTAGGGGCTCCATTACCTCAATCGTGAGAGAAAACTAATGCTGCCGGATATGTCCGACGTTTTGACAGAATGGGAAACTACGGTAACGATGAAAATCGTCACACAGACGACTGTCGATTTTGTTAATGCGTTCGTCGTAACGCCTCGCACCGTTAAAGCCGTTGTCCAAAACGCACAACGTGATCAGCTAAGTGTCACTCAGATCGAAACAGGCCAAGCTTACAAATGGTTTCACACAAAGGAACTCGTTAAACGCGGTGAGTTTATGGAATTTGAAGGCGCTGACTATAAAATTGTTAACGATAGTGATTTTCAGCGATACGGATACAGCGAAGGATTAGCCGAAGCAACCAATGAACCGGTGATCTCATGAATTCAGGATTAACACGATTAGCCTTATTCACTCGTGACCTGCTTTCATATGATGAGCAGCTTATCAGGATTGGCCGCGAAAACTTCATTCGTGAAGACTTTACCTCGGGCTTTATTGTCATCGACGCACTAGGGCCGACAATCAGGCTTGCAAGCGGTAACAAATACAATGGTGATACCGAGCTCCAATCGCTCAATGATCTTTACCAGGCACCTTGTACCGTTAACTTTTACGGCAGCGGCGCATATGCCAGAGCAACAGAGTTCACACTCAGAATACGATCACAAGAGGCTTACGATTTGCAGGTTGAGCACCTTGTTACAGTAAATCGGGTTTCAACACTCACTGACGTAAAGGCCTTAACTGGCCAGCAGTACGGTGAAAACATAGAACTGAACTTGACAATACAATATAATCAATCCATTGATCTTGCCGTCTTACGTATTGACGAAGCACAGATCGAAATTATCTCAGAAACAGGGCAGGAGCTAGCGCCATGACAGCCAGTATCAACAATGTAATTAATGTTCAGCTATTGGCATCGGGTGCTTTAGCTGCGCAAGACAACATGAACGTTGTCGCAATCATGACCTCACAAGCTGATGGGCCTTTAAATTCGGCCAATCGGTATGAGCTTTATTCAAACGCAACAGACGTAGCAACCGCATTCGGTAGCAATAGCGATGCAGCAGCCTACGCGAACACGTTCTTTGGAACTCAACCAAATCCATTAAATGCCGGTGGCGTTTTGGTGATGGGTTACTGGCGATCCGCTTCGGAAAACGTAGCAGCGAGCGCCGCAGTATTAAACGGTGCGCAACTATCTGAAGCGGTAGTGGTACCTCAATTGCAACTAATCTCTGACGGCACTTTCGATGTTGATATTGATGCATCCACTGTTAACGTAACTGGATTGGATTTTCAAGCAGTCACAACGTTGGCCGGTGCCGTTACGGTATTGGATACAGCAGTAACGGGCGGAACGGTAACGCTATCAACTGACAATCGAATCGTTATCACCAGCGACACGACCGGCGTAACCAGTCTGATTACCTTCGCAACTGACCCGGCCAGCGGTACTTATGTTGGCAGCTTATTAGCAATTGCTTCGGGCACAGGCGCAACGACCACCCAGGGTGCCGATGCTTCGGTATTATCGCTCGAAACAAAAGACGCGGCATTAGATGCGCTTTTAGCTTTGGTTAACTACAAGGGCGTAACGTTCATTGATCAACCGACTGACGGCGAACGGGCAACACTGGCGGCATGGTCACAAGCAAATAGCGTGTTGCAGTATGATACTTTCAGCGGTGCGGCTTACTTAGCTGTCGATCCAACTAATGCAGCTTGGGCAATTAAACTGGCCAGCCAAACAAATTACCGCATGACCTACAGCACCGCGAACAACCGCAAACTTGCAACCTCGTATATGGCGCGTAACCACACGGTTAACTTTAACGCTGAAAACAGTGCTATCACCATGCACTTGAAAGAGTTGTCGGTAGCTGCTGAAGATTATTCGCAAACCGATATAGACGCAGCCAAAACGGTTGGCTTGGATATCTACACAACAATCAAAGACGTTCCAGTAGTTCTAACGAGCGGTGCAAATGATTACGTCGATAACCGATACAATTTGCTTTCATTTATCGATGCTATTCAAACCGATTCTTTTAATTTGCTCAAAGGTACGGCCACTAAGGTTCCTCAAACTACACCAGGCGTTAATGCACTGGTTGATAGTAACGAACAGACTACCCGCCGATATGTACGCGCAGGCGTGTTCGCACCAGGCACTTGGACAAGCACTGATTTCTTCGGTGATAAAGATACATTCGACCGCAACATTGAACAAAACGGTTTCTACGTATTGGCAGGATCATTGGCAGACCAATCGCCAGCAAGTCGAGCCAATCGTGAATCACCAGTAATTCAAGTTGCTGTTAAAAATGCCGGTGCCATCCATAGCGCTGACATCATCATTAATTTTAACGAGTAAGGGGTTTTAAATGTCAACCATTGTACTGAATGCAAACAGCACAACGCTTATATTGAACGGTACGCCGATCAATGACCTAGGCGTTGGCGATGTTTTAGAAATGACTCCTTTAAATCCGTTAACAAGTCACGTTAACGCCAAAAATGGGGTTAACATTAATGAGCGAACGGACGGCGACTCTTATAGTTTGGTTGCCCGAGTTCAGCGCAAATCTGATTCTGATATCTTTTTGAATTCGGCAATTAACGGCGAAGGTATTACCGTTTTTAATGGCAGCCTAAAAGAGAACTTTCTTAAAGATGGCATCGCCGGTGTTGAGTCGTGGATTCTTGAGTCTGGCTCTATCACTACGCAACCAACGGAAACGTTTAATGATACCGATGGTAACGCTTTGATGGAATACACGTTACAATTCCGCTCATGCCAACGTAACTTGTAAGGGTTGTTATGACTACCACTAACGAATCAGCAGCAGCTATGGCCATGGTCAAAGCTGTTTATGATGATCAGGAAATGGAAATTAACGAGCGTTCGTACAAGTTCGTTAAGATGAATCATAAAAAGCGCCGTAAGGTATTTGCGTTTATGAGTCGCGTCCAGCCAATGATTGCCATCAAAGATTTTAGCTTTATTGATTGGCCAGATTTCGAAGCAGTTGAAGCGGTGATTCATGATCATGTAACGTTCAATGATTCACTGATTAGCAAGATACCGACGCACTGGGACGTATACCCGGAGGACTATGTTAATTTTACGTTGACCGCTTTACCGGTGATCAGTTTCCCTTTTTTGGGCGTAAGCCGTATCGACTAGGATTTCATTTAAAACCTGGCGGTAACGAGAATTTTGTCAAGTTCTCGAATGTAAGTGAAGATGATCAAATGATCTTCATGCTTGCAAAAAAGGGTTACGGCACCGTTAACGAACTGAACGAATGGGACACCCCTCAACTGCTGGATGCGATTGAATTCGAACATATTCAAAACGACATTCAGCGCCACTTTACGGAGTCTAATTAATGGCGCAAGTTACTGAATTAATTACGAAATTTAGTTTCGCAGGGTCAACGGCTCCACTGTTTACTTTTAATAAAGGCATGGGCAGCGCTATTAAATTAAGTGCTGCTTTTTCCGTTGCGTTATTAGCTGGGGCTGCTGCTTTTACAAAGTGGTCATCAAGCGCCTTGCAAGCACTTGACCCTTTAGCTCAAATAGCAAAACGGTCTGACGTTGCTATTGGTCGAATACAAGAGCTTGGTTTCATTGCTACTCAGTCAGGTAGTTCTATTGGAGCTATGCAAGGCTCTATACTTTCCCTGTCCCAAACTATCGGTGACGCTGCTTTAAAAGGCAGCGACGATTTTAGCCGCCTTGGTATCTCTGTTCGAGATTCATCCGGGCAAATAAAGAACGCTGATGATGTATTGGGGGAAATGGGCGACAGGTTCAAAGAGCTTAACCTTTCGATGTTGGAGCAAGAGTCAATCGCTCAATCATTGGGTATTGATGCCACGCTTGTTCAAATGCTTAACAAATCATCAAGTGAGATAGCAGACTTAACCGCTGAGGCTCGAATGCTTGGCACGTTAACAGGCGAACAATCAGAACAAATAATTGAATACAATGCTGCATTGAACAAACAGCGCTTTGCTATTAGTGGTGTTAAACAGGCTATCGCGGTTGGTTTCGCGCCAACGCTTACCGAACTAACTAATAATTTCACCAAACTAATTGCTGAAAATAAAGACTGGATCACCAACGTAGCCGCCCAAACGATTGATATCGTTGTCGAGATTGGTGACGCGATCGGAAATACAGCCGGGGCAATTTTTGATTTTGTCGACGCTATATCGGGCGGAAATGCCAAGCCGGTATTCTTACTCGCAGTAGCCGCTGCCGGTGTAGCAATCGCCCCAGTAGCCGCAACAATAGCCGCAATTGTTTTGGTTGTGGATGACCTCGTAACGGCGATGAACGGCGGCGACTCTGTTATTGCTACTTTCTTCGATCAGTTTTTAGGTGTTGATATACTGCCGGTGCTCAATGAAATAAACCTGGCGCTTGAATTAATGGGTACCCTGATTACTGATTTGGTTAGTCTGAATTTTGGCAAAATTGGCAGCAGTCTAGGCGATATGTTTAGTGCTACCGGGCAAGGCTTTCAGCGGTTGTTTAGCGGTGGCTCATTCAGCAACCCAACAACTAACACAAACTCAGTAAACCAAGATGTGGCCATTACTATTAACACCAATGACCCACTTGCGGCCGGGCAAGCTGTAAGCGAAAACTTACAAAGACAGCTGGAAAATGCTGACACTCAATCAAGGGCTGGTGGGCAATAATGGCTAGAATTGAGGATTATCTAAACCGTAAATTTGAGAAGACACCGACTAAACGTATTGGTATTGGTGGGTTTTCCGCACTCGTTCGCATAGAAGAAAGGACATCAAAAACCTCCGATTCGCCCATGACGCCGGTTGAAGATGGCTCATTTGTTAATGATCATATAATTCTTAACCCGGTTCGGCTATCGATCCAGGGCGATGTTTCAGATATCTTTGTTGAGCCTTCACCGATACTTGCTGAACTAAAACGAACCCAATCTACCGTTGGTAAAATTACACAGTACGCACCACCTAAAACACAGTCGCAAGTGCAACAAGCTAACGCCCTAGCAAATGACATTGCTGACGTTGTTCGTGCTGCTGACGCGCTTATAGGAGCTGGTGAGAGCGTCGTTAACTTCTTCGGCAATAAAGACAACTCATCCAAAGGCAATCGTGAATTATTCATTGATGCCATGGATTCGCTGTTTTATGGCAAGCAGCTATTTCCAATTGAGACCGAGTATCGATTATATGAAAACATGGTCATGACTTCCTTCGAAGTTCGTCACAATAACAGCACGGAGTCAACTCAGTGTTCAATCGAGGCGATAGAATTTAGATTTGCCACAACTGTATTTACAGAGCTTGCGAGTGCGCCTAATCCTGCTGATGGTACCAACGGCCAGCTACAAGTCGAGACATCGAAAGGTGCACAGACGGGCGAAAAGGTTGATGAGTCTCTAGCAACGACCATCAAAAGGGCTATAGGGCTATGATTAAAGTCACTAACATCACAAGCGAGGCACACCAACGGCACGTCCTATTGCTGGATGGTAAAGAGGTGAATGCGGTATTGCGGTTTTTACCGACTGCTGAGATATGGACTATCGACATAGACTATGACAACAAACAAGCAACTGGCTTTAAATTGTCGCTTAACGTTTTGCATATGCAGTCGACTAATTACCCGTTTGATTTCACTGTTATCGACCAGTCGGGACGCGGCCTAGACCCGTACAGGATCGATGATTTTAGCGAAGGGCGCGTTGCTTTATACATGTTTCAGCGTGACGACATGGAGCTAATACGGGGGCAAGATGTCCCGATTTAACCGCGAGTTTAAATTAAGAATACAGGTTGACGGCCAAGTTATTGAATTTGGCTCACCAGTCAAAATCGTGTTCGACGTTCTAAAATCGATTGCTGGTGGATTGAATAAAGCAACGATCAACGTTTACAATCTGAATGAAAAAAACCGATTGGCGCTTACTAAAGACAACGAGCAAATAAAATATATTCCGATCACGTTGTCTATCGGTTACGAAAACAGTATTGAAACGATATTCAAAGGCTCAATTCAGCGGGGCTCGAACAGAAAAGATGGCCCGGATATTGTCACAGAACTTTATTGCCTTGATGGCATGTACGATATAACAAACGCATTTATTAGCACTATTTCGAATAACGACTCAATCAATGCGATTTTGGGGCAAATGCCGAATACTGGCACCGGTAAGATTTCCAAACAAACGCAATTGGCCCGACCTAAAGTGCTGGTAGGTGACCCGGCCACGCTTTTAGATAGTTCAATCAGCAATGGCCAGACCTGGTTTATTCGTGATGAAGCGCTTTATGTTCTTGGTAGTGACGAGGTAACCAGCTCTTTCGTTCCTGAAGTATCGGCAGAAACCGGCATGGTAAGCACACCCGAGCGCGAGCAATTCAGAATAACATTCGAAACGCTTATGAACCCGGCGCTAAAAATCGGCGGCCTATGTTCCATTAAATCAAAATTCGCACCCCACTTGAACGGAGTGTACAAATTGGAAACGTTGACGTATTCGGGCGATAATTACGGCCAAGCCTGGAATCAACAATGTTCCGGCATCCTTAAACCTAACTTCGTGGTGATCTAATGGAAAGAAAAGAGCTGATCGATGTAGCCCGACTTTCTATCACTCAAGCGTTGGCCAACACCCACACGGCAACAATCGGGAAAGTTATCAAGGTCCGGACTAAGACCATTGATATTCAGCCAGTCATCAACCGCGTGGTTAATGGTGAGTCGATTCAGTTACCGGTGTTTACCGACGTACCCCCGGTGTTTGCCGGTGGCGCTGGCAGTTCAATAAGCATTCCAATTGCCGTTGGTGATTATGCGTTGCTGATATTTACAGAACGGTGCTTTGACCGCTGGTGGATCGGCCAGGACTTTCAATCACCCCTAGAAACTAGAATGCACGATTATAGCGATGGCTTTGCGATGGTTGGCATTCAGCCGGAATCAACCGCGTTAGCTATTCCTGATAAAATCACTATTATCGGTGACGTGTCCTTTACTGGTAACCTAGATATAACTGGGGATTTAGATATAACGGGCGATATAACGGTGACCAGCGGTGATGTTACTGCCGACGGCATTAGTTTAAAAACACACACTCATCCTTATTCTTGGACGGGCAGCCCCGGATCAGGAAATACAGGCGGACCAGTATGAAGGTAAGCAAAGTCACAGACGCAGGCGATTGGACTTTTGGCAGTAGCTTGTCGAATTACATAAGCAAATCCCCGGCTGTTCGTCAAAACGTAGTCACACGGCTTCGATCATTTAAAAATGATTACTTTGCTGACATGGACGCTGGCGGCGACTGGTTTAATTTATTTGGCCAAAAAGGCAATGAAAAACAGATACTTAGAGAGGTTGAGCGCATAACTCTACAAACTACCGGCGTCCGAACTATTGACAAATTGGAAATTATTCGCAGCGGGACAAGTAGGAGTGTTATAATTTCGCTAGAATTTACCGATTTATTCGATCAAAACTACATAGAGCGGGTTGAGTTAGTATGAGCTTTGAATTTACAGACACAGGATTACAGATTCAAACGTTCGACGAAATCTATCAAGAATTGGTGGCTGCGTATAAAGCAATTTATGGCAGCGACATTAACCTCGATCAAGATACCCCAGACGGCCAACGAATCGCAATTGAAGCAAAGGCCCGTTTAGATTCCCAATCGTTCGCACTATCAATCTATAACGCTATGGATCCAGACCTGGCCAGCGGCGAATCGCTAAACAAAATTATTAAACTGGCTGGCATTGTTCGTAAGCCTGCAACTCTAAGCCAAGTCGATCTTGATATAACAACAGACCGTGATTTAACTTTAGCGACCGGCTACCAGGTGCAAGATGATATTGGCCAGCTTTGGCAGACTACCGCAGAGCGAGCATTGTCAACTGGCGTAAATGTCGTGACCGTTGTCGCTGTTGACTTTGGCCCAATTGAAGCAGTGGCCGCGACCATCACAACCCCCGTCACTGTCGTTATTGGCGTGACTGATGTCACAAACCCTCTTGATGCTGCTGTGGGTAGCGCAGAAGAAACCGATGCAGAGCTAAGGGTTAGGCGTAATAAGTCGCTACAATCCCCCGCTACCTCAACCGTCGGCGGTCTATTTTCCGTTTTGGGTAATCTGCCAAGCGTCACTGACTTGGTGATTTACGAGAACGACACCGATAGCCTTGACGCCACACTTTCTCTTGCGGCCCATTCAATTTGGGTAGTCATAGAAGGCGGGGTCGTTGCGGATATCGGCGAAGCGATGGCCAAAAACAAAACAGGCGGTACCGGGTTAAAAGGTGCCGAGGAAATTACTTATGTTGAAACCGTTACTTTGGCCAGCGGCTTAGATATAACGTTTAACCATGAAATGAAATTTGACCGGCCAATTGAGCAACAGCTATTCGTTCGGATGGATGCCACAGAAAAGAACCCACCTGACCCTATACCGTTTGATGATATAAAAGCCGAGCTTGTGGCGCGAGTGTACAAAATAGCCGAAGACGTTCAAGCCGGGGATTTATACCGGAACGTGTACGCCGCTGGTGACAACTTCATACCGACCGATTTAGAGATTAGTGATGATGGTGTTATCTGGACTGACGGCCAATTATTAGTCGGTGCGCAAGGTAAATTCACACTAGATACTGCTGACATCACGATCACGGATATAACGTAATGACTGAATTCACCGACGAGTATTTAGGATTACTGATAAAACAGTATTACGACAAGCCTAACGCTTCCGCTGAAATCGTAGCCAAATCAGTAACTTGGGAAACTATTCGTGATGTGCTTGCCGACTTCCCTTCTCAATTTGATATCGATTCTCAAATAATCGAAGCTGAACTCGGGCTGTTTGATGGTTCAGTTTTAGGCTTATTCGATGGTTCGGTTCTTGGAATGCCGGGTCAATCAGCAATCGGTGACCGATTAGATATCATTGGAAAGATTGTCGGTCTGTCGCGAATGGGCTTAGGCGATGAAACTTACCGATTATTGCTGAAAGTAAAAATAGCACAGAACAATGCTAGCGCCTTCATGACCTCGGATGACCGAATTTCGATTCAAGATGTAATTATTCTGGCGTTTAATGGTGAGGGCTATGTCACTGATAAGCAAGATATGAGCTTATCGCTGTATATTAACAGTACGTCGATAACTCCGACCCTAATCAATTTAATACTCGATGCCAAGATTTTGCCCAAGCCGCAGGGTGTGCGGTATGATGTAACAGCTAGCACCGAGGGTTTAATACCTTTTGGATTTGCCGAACTGAATCAAACGCTACCGGCTGACGTGCTTGGATTTGCCGAACTTAACTATGCCCCCGAAGATGGCGGCGCTTTTGCTGAATTATATGGAAGCTAATCATGCCTACTGAACCAACTAAACTACCAGAATGGGCGACCACTGACGTTGTTGACGGGACAAGCGGAGAGAATAACGTTGCTGAACCCTCTGCTGCTAAAAAACTCCGAGGTTGGGATCGTGAAGAAATCCCGCCTAGGCAATGGTGGAATTGGCTGGGGCGATTAACCAACGAATGGGTTGAATGGTTTCAGGGTACGACAATACCGCTATCTATAACAAATTCTACTTTAAATGAACAAAAAACGGACGGTACCGGACACACCCATGAAATAACTGGAATTCAGGTTACTGACTTTAAGACCAGCCTTACCTATCATTCAGCAGCTTTCGCAAACGGTTCAGAAGAATTTGACGTTCTGACAATACCAGAGAATGTAGACCACACTGTGGGGCCGACAGGATCAGGAGCAGACTACATATGGACTGCGCTGGACGAGCTGCCGTTAACTGCTACTCATATAGATGTTAGTTGCACATTGTTTGTTAGTACGACTACGGCAATCGGTCAGTGCTGGTTATTTGTAAATCTTAAAGACGCAACTAGCACCGCTCAAATGCAAATGACAAATCGGCATTATAGGGCTAACACTGGCGATGACGAGCAAGTCAACGCGCTCGGGACGGTACTGTTGGATAGCAGTAATATATTCACCTGCTTATGGGATGATTTTCACGGAAACATCACATCTTCAGTCGTTAACCTAAGATTGCTGGGTTTCGGTAATGAATAGAAAGCATTGTATTTTTCGTACAAAACTTATATGTGATGGAGTATAACAATGCTTGAATGTTTATTTTCTATTTGCTTTGTTTCCGGGATATACATCGATGGTGGATTAGGGTTTCAACCGTCACAACTACCTAGCAATTATGACCCTTACACCAGCAGTAATGATTACGGGTTTAATATTGGTGAGCTGTCGTTAATAGCGGAATTCAAGAATAATATGTATATCGAAGCTAAGCACATAAGCGGTTTGAATTTTGACGAGCCCGATCTTGGTTTGAACGCAATAATGATAGGTGTAAAAATCAACCTATGGGAGTCTAAATAATGGCAGACCAAAGACCAATAACGAGAATTAGTGAGCTGTCAGAGGCGACGGAAATCGACGACGATGCTTGGTACGTAATCGAGAACGAGCTAGGCGTCGAGCAAAAAGTTAAAGGTAGCACGCTTAAAAATCTCCGCGTCACCTCAGTAGACTCAGTAGCAGACCTAGCCGGGTTTGTGGGTAGTGTTGCATTACAGAGAATCACGGTTTCAGGATACAATGTAGCTT
>Ga0070748_1000569_pt1 | contig 17723 bp, 17 predicted proteins | sample VirMetDEL_Nov_12_FD_77015 | JGI IMG/M metagenome (GOLD analysis project Ga0070748, IMG submission 77015) | Aqueous microbial communities from the Delaware River and Bay under freshwater to marine salinity gradient to study organic matter... | ecosystem: Environmental > Aquatic > Marine > Coastal... | reverse complement strand
GGTTTATTCAGTATCTCGCTGATACCAGTTGTCGCATCCCAATCTGAATTAACTTGTGCTGCAGGAATTGTGGGTTTATTCAGTATCTCACTGATACCAGTTGTCGCATCCCAATCTGAATTAACTTGTGCTGCAGGAATTGTGGGTTTATTCAGTATCTCGCTGATACCAGTTGTCGCATCCCAATCCGCATTCACCTGTGGGGTAACGGTAAGGTCTACTTCTATTTGTCTAGTAATTGGATCAAATGAGCTAGGCGACACTTGCGTCACAGTGTCATTTGAGCTAATTACATTCAATGAAGAAGCGCCACTATTGACACCCCGCGTCGCGTCTAATGTAGTTTTGTAACTAGTCCCATCGGGTTTAGTTAAGATGAGAAAATCTTCGGGTTGAGGGGCTGGTTCGGTATTAAGTTGAACGGGGTTTATGCCCTCTTCCACAGGGATAACCACCAGGTTACTGATGTAGGACTGGCTACTCCTAGCTGATTCTTGAGAATTTGGGTCTTGCCCTAAATTTCCTTTTGTTGGCATAATAATGAGTCCTATAAAGTATAGGACTCATTATATCATCTAATCGCTGATATTGCAGAAATATGTAATACGTAGAGTAACTACCGACCCTGCTGGCACAACGACCGCTGCCGCTGAGCTACAAGTAATCACAACGTCTCTACCTGTATTCGTTAACTGAGAGTAAGCCCCCATGTCTGCCGGGTTAAACAAGTTATACGTGTTGGCGTTGCCTGACGTAAGTACTTTTCCTGCTAACAAATTGTTGGCAGTTTCAGTACCTAAGTTAGAAACTAACGATGCATTAAATGTAGGGGTCGCTGCCAATGCTACGCCGCCCACGAAAATTGCGGCAGATAAAATATTGGCGTGAGCCATAATTGGCATAACTGCCGTTAAAATTCCCGCGCCGTTAAGAACGAATGGCGTATCTTTAACTAACACATGAGCGCTCGCTGTTAAGTGATACGGGTCACGTTGGGAGAAATCTGCCTCTGCACACACCGAATCAAATAACGTTACTGTTTTCTTGATCATTTTTTTTCCTTTGAAAAGCCCCGCCGAAGCGGGGCTAATGTTTATACTCCAGGTGAACCGAAGATACAACGCCAATCAACCCAACCCATACCATAACGCTCATTCACTTTTACGCGAAGAGAGTTCGTGTTGAAGTCGGATTCTTTTGCACGTTTAACTTTGTCACGCCAGTACATTGTTAACCCGCCACCCTGAGCTCCCTCGGTTTGGATAAACCAAGCGTAGTCGGATGTTAGACGCGATAACACATGGATACCCAAAGTACCTTCAATCGGATTGATGGCATTCGTGGCAGTATCACTACGTAAAATGGATTTCATAATAACTTGAGCATTGTACATTTGCGCCGGAGCAACAATTAAGTTCTTTGGCTTCAAGTTGATATATTTACCACGAGGATCTCGTCCACGACGGATCTGAATCAGTAACTGCTCAATGGAGCTTTGAGAAATGATAGATGACACATTTAACAAATTCGACTGTGTTCCGTCACTGATCGTTGGGTGATTAGCGGAGATTAACGGTTGACCATCGCCACCAGTTTGAGTGTACCCAGGATTGAATGCGTAGTTAAACATGTTAACGCCGTTCCATTCACGAGTTTCTGTCATTGCCTGACCTAAGTGGTCAGTAAACTGAGTTAACAAATTATAACCCTGTCCATCGTCAATCGCTTCTTCAGGGATAGCAAATGCCAATGAATAGATTTGGTAGTAGAAGTTAACCATGTATTCCAGCCCTGACTGATCGTAAGTGATGTTATCACCTGCGGCACGTCCGACTGCGTTACCCATCCCGTAGAGTTTACCTACCGTTTGGAATTGTTTCTTCTCACCTTGTTTTTCAGCGATCACTGATGAGTACTCGGTCCGTTGATTGTAAAGTCCGTTTTCCAACGTCATCAAAATCGGTGTAACCAGTGCATCCAGTTGTTGATAGCTAATACTTGCTGATGTAGACATATCTTATCCTTCTTACGCAACTGCAAGCGAAGCTTTAAGCTGCGCTTTATTAATTTTAACCCGAACCAACGGATACGCTGGGTCAGCCCATTGTCCCACTTCAATTGGGATTTCAACAACAATCAATTGCCCAGTGCTACCGGCTGCAACAGGAGCCGGATTAATTGCAGCGTAACTGTACCCACCATATGGGGCCGTGCCAGCTTGCATCAATGGCACTGTGTTACCCACGAATGGGAATACAGTGCCATCTGTTTGAGTCACGGTAGTAGCGGTGGTGAAGTTGAACTGTTGTCCAACAATCGCGCCGCCCGTAATTGGACCAGTGGCTTGCACTTCAAAGATTGAGTCCGATGCATCCATTACGAGTACACGGCACACAGTATTTGTAGCTGAGATTAAGTTACCAGAGAACTGAGTATTGGCAATATAGTACGGATGATTTTGTGGGCGCTGAGTTGCTAAATCAACATACTCAATACCCACAAATCGACCTAATACTACATCTCCCACAGCTGTCACTGGGGCAATAACGCCAGCTACCATTTTCACTGGTTGACCAGAGAATAAATTGTAGTTGACACCAGCCGCAGGGATAGCATTGTCAAACGAAGTTACCTTCGCGTTACCTGACTCATGTTTTCTAATTTGTAGCCCCATTGGAGCAAATTTAGCAGACATACTTTTTTCCTTAAAATTATAAATTAACCAGACCACGACTTAGGCGCAAAGAACGCCTTCGCAGTGGCAGTGGCACCTGCTGATTGACCAGCAGGGATTAATCCCGCAATACCTTTTTCACGATCATGAATAGGGTTGTTAACGCCTGCGTATTCAGTCTTCATGCCACTCTTTGAGTTTTCCAAAAATAACGATTCCTGCGCTTTGGCTGGTTCATTGTGGTGGAGCTCAGTCATGATGAAGTCATAAATATCACGAGGGGTTTTCATTAAGACCATTTCACGGCGGCGAATAACGTTTGTAAAGTCACCAGCCTCTTCCATTAGATGCGACACATTTTCCACTAAGTCCTCTGGGCGAACAGGGGTGTAACCACGCTCCACTAAGTCATGAATCGACACTGGTGCATCTGGAGCAGTAGATGCCCAGAGTAAATGCCATTCATCAGGGAGCCTCAATGTCAATGGAGGCAAAATGTCGGAGACTAAGCGACGTTTAATAGCGTCATAATTCCGTAACAATTCAGTAGGTGAGCTACGTTCCTCACCTGGGCGTTCCACTGAGCGGTCCGCTGTACGTTGTGATACGGCAAGCGCTTCTCGACTATCATTGTTGCGTGATGCGCCGCCGGTGTTAACTTTTGCGCGGATTGACTCCGTAGTTGTTGGTTGTGTAGAGATATCTGACTCGATGTCCCCTAATTTTTTTGATGCAATTGTGGTCATATGATTCTTTCTTAACTATTACGCTTAGCCGCAGCTATCAAGTTTTTACGGTATTCAATGAAGAACGCTTTCTCCGCAGCCTTATCAACAAATGGACGATCGCGCTTAACTTGCTGTAGCATGTCAAATGCTTGTTGATCAATATTCGTGATTTTAGGAGCTGAGGCTGGAGGGCGACCTGCGCTACCACCTGCCACGTTTGGCGAGTTCTTCTGTCCGTACCGTTTAACATATCGAGCTGGTAGAGTATCACGCAACTGGATGTCCACTGTGTCCCAGAATGACTTAGTTCTTACGTCACCACCAGCATTGGCCAATCGAGATATTAATGCTACGGTTCTTTGTGCGTCTTCAGTAAGTGGTTGACCTTGAGCATTAAACTCGGTCCCCATCCACTTGTGATCTTCTCTCGACACAAAATCATTAACCCGTGTTGTAAACAACTCTTGGTCAACATTGGTACGTTGTGGTTGAGTGGTTGAAGTTTGTTGTTGGTTCTTTAAGAACTCACGTTTAGTTTCAGCATCACGAAGAGAAAACTTCTCTTCAATAAAACGATTTTGTAACTCAACTTGTTTCGCTGAGTCATAGTTCATATTTGCTTGGACTAACTCTTCTTGAATCCGTAGGATATTCGCTTTGCGAACTTCAACTTCATTATCGAGTTGATAATTTTTTACACCTTGGAAATGTGACTGATGCTCTGCAACACGTTGTTCTATTTCAGAATCTTTCGCATTCTTACGTTGAATCTCAGCTTCTAAATGTTCAATACGAGCATTAAGGGCGGCTTCTTTCTCACGTCTTTTAGCATTACGTTCAGCAGATGTTAAACGACGTTTAGTTGGAGTGCTTGCATCATCAGTTGATAATGAGAAGTCATCCTGATTATTTGGGTCATCAACGTCACCGTCTTCATCTGGTTCGGTTATATCTGATGCCCCACCAGATAGCTCTTCTAACGTTAGCTCTTTGTCGTCATCGTTAGATGCGCCTTCTTGATTACTTGCCGAAGTATCAGGTTGACCTGAATTTAACAATTCTTCAATAGTTAATTCACCAGAATTAAGTCTATGAAGATTATCAGCAATTGCTTGGTTGTTTCTATTCATTTACTGGCTCCTAGTATTTCTTTTTCAAACAAGACAGAGCTAACTCTGGATTGTTTACTATTGCTTTTACGTGCACATCCGCTACTAATGAGAACAATACGCCATCAACCCAGAAGGTTGTAGCAATCGCCATCTCAGGTAACAAGATTACATCGCCAACCTTGACGTCGTAATTCGCCCATTGTTCACCAGTCGCCTTATCAGTATAAGCCGAAGCCCCAAGTTTTTTAATTAGCCCAACCCGGTTTGACACCTGTTCAGCTTTGACATAAGATTCATCATAAGTCATTAGGTGACTTACTTCAGTAAACGCCACTTGAATCAGAACTTGATTGTCTAATGGGGTAACCCATGATACGTCGCGCTCTGGAAAGTAATTATGATCCATTGATTTGCTCCAAAAGTTAAAATAATTTATAAGAATAACACAGCCGACTAGTGATCTTTGTTTTCCATCGTTTGGCTAAATAGTTTACCCATTTTGCATATTTAGATGGAGATTCAAAGGATACATATCTGCAACCAAGTTTGTTTTCTACTTGTCTCAAGCATGTCGCCAAATCAGCTCTCACCGATTCTCCTGATACAAATAAAATTACAAATTCTTTCCGAAGGATGTTCTTTGCTATTTTGGCCACAATCCAAGTTGTCCCGATTTTCAGAACCGTCCATTGGTTGTTATAAACCATTTGCTTAAGATCATTCACTTCAACGCCAGTCGCAGAGGTGTAATCGCCTATTCGAGTTTGCTGGGTGAAATCCTCCCACCAGCATTCGATATTATATGTCTGTAGGTATTCTACATGATTTTTAGGGTTAATGTCAATTAGATAATTAGATTTATATAAATCAATTACTTCATGATTGGTTTTGACCGCGCCACTATGAAGATGAGGATATCGCGCTCGATAGAGCCGAGCTTTTGTATAACTAATCAATCCCACCATGTTTTTACACATCAACTTCTGGGAAATATAATCCATGAATAATGGTAACTCATTGATATAGTTATCTCCGGTTTCAAAAACCACCCAGAATGACCGCTCTCCTTTGTACAAGAGTGGATAACCAACAAATACACAATGACCTGTTGTTATGCACATCCATTCGTCAATTAGGAACTTGGCTTTAAACATGTCAACCGGCAAGTCACCATATTGGACGGCCCTAGACAATAAAGGTTTAACTTCGTCAAACCAATAATCGACTAAGTCATTGCGTTTAACCTCAACCCCCGCCGGCATAGTTAATTCCTCCCATATTTTGTAATTGGTAGTTAGGCATTACTGCGTGACCAGGTTGAGGAGCTTGCTGCTGAGGTTGGATCGCGTTGCCTAATGAGTTAGCCGCCATAAGGTTCCCACCTGCTGCCTTGGCCATACCCATCGCGCTCGGATTAACCCCGATGGCCATGTTCGGCATCATAGACGATGCGGCGGCAGGAGACACTGCGTTGGAAACTGCTGTACCGAACCCGCTGCCTGCGCCAGACGCGAATGGATTTAATGCGTTCATCCCAGCCGACTCTAGTCCAGTAGTTGAACCTAGTCCTTGGCCCATAGCTGCGCCATTGAATAGGTTTCCACCCGCGGTGGTCTCAAGTGCGCTAGGTACCGCTGCTTCAGCGCCGCTAGCGAATAACCCATCTAGTCCACCGGATAACCCACCTGTGACACCGCCGAGTGCGCCACCAATAGCAGCATTGCGTAGACTATCCTCTAAGTTCCCACCCATCGCAGCCGTGCCAACCCCGCCAACTAAAGCGGGGACAGCAGCCATTAACGCGAGCTCTGCCATTATTTATCTCCAGAGGTTTTTGAACACCCTTTCAGGTTTTTGGCTTGAGTTTTAGCACCGCGAGCCAATTGATAACGTTGTCGAGTTGGTCCATTTTTCACAGCTTTAGACTCGGTTGTTGATTTAGTTTTTTCCATGATGTCCTCCTGACACGGGTTTGGATTTTGCTGCATCCACTTGCTGCTGAGCAATGTGGTGAGCTCGGTGATTTCTAGCTTCTTCAGAACGAAGTTTCGTCTTAGCAATATCTAAGTTACTAGTCATCTGCGCTGCCGCTAAAACAGTTTTAACACCTTCTGTTTTAGCTTTAGATGCTTCTGACGATGCCTTCAACCTTAACTCCGCTTGCTTCATTTGCGCCTTAAGCTTTTCAATCTCTAGTATTGTATCATCATACTGCTTGTCTTCGGCAATTTTTAATTTCTCAATCTCATTGTCCATTTGGTCTTTGGCAGCCTTACGTTTGGTTTCCTCTTGTTCAGCCTGAATTTTAAGAATCGCAGGGTCTTGTTGGGGAGGTGGTAAGTTCTTCTGAATAGTCTGAATCGCTTGCTGTAATGGTTGTTGGAACGGAGTAAGGAGTTCAGTAACGCTTGCCAACACTGCGCCATTCATTTCTGATAATTCCTTATCTATTTGAGGAACGCCTTCTTCGCCAGCAATGTCAACATCCTGCCCATTTTTTAATTGAGCTTCTTTGAACGCCTGAGCATACAGATATGAAATGTGTTGTTGAATATGCGGCTGCATAGCCTGCATCTGTTGAGCAAACATTGGGTTAGATCCCAACATTGGGTTAGACAAAAATTCAATGTGAGCCTTGATATGCGCCATGTGATTCTGGTCAGAGAATGCCATGATCGCGACACTGTTCATTAAGTTAATGTTTTCAGCAATTGGGTTTAGTTTACCCATGTCCTGCGGAGCGTTTAACAACCGATCAGGTTCTGCAATATGAATTAAATCCAAGGCTCTACGATGAACCTCCGGCAAATTATAGAGCTGTGGGTTTGTTCCAGCCATCTGCATAACCATCTGAAGCTGAGCGAAACGCTGGTATTCACTAAACACATTTGGATCAGATACAGGGATAATGTCAAAATTTCGATCAAAGTCTGCACGATAAATAATCTCCTCTCCGAGTTCCTCAACGACCATAGACTCATCTAAATTGTCTTTAAGGATGTCAGATAATATTTTTAGGAACTTGTGGTTTGAATCATGAAGTCGACCCATGATCGCCGCTTGTTTTTTGCTACCTTCTTCAACCATTGCAAGCGTCATCGTCGCTGACACATCATCACCAGCATTCTTTAGCATATCCTGAACCGTCGTACTCATATTGGTCATCTGACCATCTAAGTATTGCATAAGGTTCATTAAGACCGGTTGAGGGGTCGCCATCGCTAACGGCATAATCATTTTACGTAAATCACTATCTGGCATGTTACCAGTTTCAACTTCGGTTAACTGACCAGGAGATGGTGTATTAGTTTGACCAGCCATCCCCGAACCCTTAGATTTTAATATCGTAGGAAAGTTAGCCAACAATGATGCATCCATCAATGCGCGCAATGCGCCTGTCTGAGCCGCCGATGCTCCATCGAATAACTCCGCATAACCAATCCCGTACGCGCCACGCCACGGCAGAAATTTATACTCAACAAAGTTATGTTTACGTCGACGCAGTTCATCGTCGGGGTTCCAATTCCTTTGAATGGATAATATTGATTCATATTTTAAATCAATCGTTATAATGTATGGTGCTACTTCACCCCCAGTTAACTTATCATCTGGGATTTCATAATCGCAGTGAATTTCAAATACTTGGCGTTGGTTTTCTTGGGCCGTTGCGTTACCAGAATTGGTATTAGTGTTCAACCCGTCAATGCGTTCTGCGACAGACTGCGCCATTGATACCATGGACTCTAAGTCATCTCCAGCGTACCGCTCTGATTTCCCGTAGTACCCCAAGGTCTTATTATCTGCATTACCTTCGCCATCTTCACTATTCATTAATTTGGAATGGGTATAATGGTGTTTACTATAAAGACCGTCACGAAGATTCTTCTGGAACTGAAATACATTCATTTCAATGCGCTGTGTGATGCGATTGGCTGTGTAGAAGTCATCGCAATAAGCAGGGATATAAAGGAAGTCAATCGGGATGAAAGCTATCTTCGCTTCATTGTAATCATTGTCCCACCACACTTTCATGAACTGCGACCCTGCCAACGGTAACTGAGATAACATCGCCTCCATTTGAGTGCGGTACGGTAATTTTTCCGTAAGTAAGAAGTTTAAGAAGTTACGCTTGCGTTCAGCAATATCAATCTTCTCCTGTGTGGCTTCGCCCACTATTTTAGACTTTACACACCCATTGGCGGTAATCAACTCTTTGGACGCTCGTGACGAGAATTCGATGCACGCCACAGCTAATCCATTATGTACAACTTCACTGGCTCCGTCAAACTCAGCACCGCCGATAATGTCTTGGCTACTGAACCCTAGACGTTTTAATGCCTGAGCGTAGCGTTCATCTTTAGCCTGTCTACTATGTCTATCATCGTTAACTTGGTCCATGATGTCTCTGGACATAATGTCTAATTCTTCAATATCAATATCAGTGACAATGTTATCAAAAAATCCTGAGAGATCCATGTCTGCATCGTCTTCTGGATGTTCAAAATTATGTGAGTTATCAACAATAAAATTCTCGCGATTTTCCAGTTGCGGACTAATCATGTCTTCGTATGATGCCATTGACGCCATTAAATATTTCCTTTTAATCGTTTACCAACTTGGTACTCTTCATCATTAATTACATTGGCTGTTGACGGCTCAATCTCCATTAGAGACCGTGCGAAATCCCTTGCTTGAGCTTGGGACATTGGACCGAGTACTCCGGTCGGTGAACTCTTGGATAAATTAGAATAATTAGCTGGGTTTTTAGTCATGTTGCCAGCATCATATTGAGCTGGGGAACTAGTGACCCCATCACCTAATATCTGAGCTACGTACCGCTGAGTTTCGGGTGCTGCCTGATTGGGGTTGCCAGATTCGTAAGCCTTACGCCCGCGCTGACCTCCATTATAATAGGCTAACGCTGCAGCATAGTTGCCACCGGTCGCTTTTAAATTATCTTCCATTATTTTAGCAGATAAAGACAAGTTTTCGTATGGATCGTTTTTGATCTGGGATAGGTCGGCGCCATAACGCTGTGCCGTTGACGGCATAATCTGGCCAACACCCAGCGCCCCAACTGGAGATACGGCGGCTTGGTTAAACCTGGACTCCGCGTGGATTTGGTTCATATATAATTTAGGGTCCAAATTTGGATGCTCCTGCAGCACCCGTATCGCTGCGTCTTTAACTGCAGGGTCTTTGATGCCACGCACCGCGACCTGTCGTTCTATAATCTGACTATGTTCAGAGTCCATTGGACTAAATGAACTACCCACTGGATTACCCATTTGTCTGCCCCTTTAACCTTGTGTACAAATCTTTCTGTGCTTGCTTGATCTCCTCAGCAACCGAAAGCTCTACCTTCTCTGGCGCGCCAATTCCCCACAGTTTAACTTTGCGATCCAAGGCCTGTAGGATCGCCATTGCCGTGCCCGGCGTAGTGACACCATCTTCTCTCAACTGCGTGTGCTGATTTAAACTAAGTATAACGTCGTCAATCTGTTCGTCAATTTCTTTACGCAACACTGCCACGTTTTTGGACATTAGTTGGAGGTGTAGATAGAGTAGCCGCTCAATCATGTTCTTAACCTTGACTGGCGAAACATTCATACCAAATTTTTGGAGAAGATACTGCGAAATTCTAGTATGGCTATAACCACGCCTCTTTAACCGCGCGCAGATATGATGGATTGCTGTGACCTTCATGAGCTCGGTTTCCATTTTTTCAGAGCTCATCTCTTTGTCGTCCTGTGGCACCGGAGTCATTATCAAATTTATGCCCGACGCTACATCAGCATGGAGGTCCATCTCAAGTTGGTCCTGATAAGAAATGTATGGATCGTCTGACTTGGTAATTTTAAATTCGACTTCAGGGGGCTGGGGGGTTATGGACTTTAGTAATGGATCCACTTGTATTCTCCAAATAATTATATACTTCGATTATACCATATTGAATTGTTTTAATGGGAGGCTTTGTTTAACTTGGGCGTTAAAAAACCTTGGTTACATGGGAGACTAGTAACCAAGGTTAGTTTCAGTCTGGTATTACTGAAGGAACAACTAGTCGATTACTAGCGGAATTTGGATGTTCTGTAAGTCGCATCGAGGGATTCGAACCGACAACCTCCAGTGGAAAAATCACTGGCGCTCTACCGTTGAGCTATTTGCGACATTGGTTGGGGTAAGCTCTGGATTCGCACCAGCTCTCTGTATTATCAGTACAGTGTTTCAACTCGACTACTATTAGTCACCCCATTGGCGGTTAGTGATGATGATTTCGTACTCAGGACTATTGGCGCTGTCTTCATTAAGAGGAGGCGTTCATCACTTACCAGATGAGTATTATAACAAAATTCCCACTTGTTGTGCAAATATTTCGGGAAGTTTATCACCCTTACTAAGATTACATTGTGGACAGGTTAATTGTAAGTTCTCGACGCTGTTGGAGCCGCCTTTTGACAAAGGCATAATATGATCCACATGATACTTGTTGGAACCTGTTTTATAGAGTTTCGTTTTACAGTATGGACAAGTTCCACTTTGTTGATCGAATAAATTTAGGATGTCTTGGGCGGTGTGTTTGCCTGGGGCGTTACGTTTTCGAGCTCGGCGATTTTGCCAACCTGCTTTTAACGCTGCTTTACCTGATGGGGTTTGGTTGTATTCTTTTCTTTTTATAGATATATGCCCTTTGTTATTTTGATAATATGCTCGTCGGCTAATTCTAATCTTTGTTGCAAAAATTGCGTGATAATTTCTTGAGTATTCTAAGCATTTTAGTTTGTTTATGGAGTAATATTCCTTGACTCTTTTTAAAACTTTTTCTTTTCTAGCTTGATAACGACGCTTGTCTTTGCTTAACATCTCTTCACGATGTAGCTTATAAAATATTTTTTTATGATTGGATATTTTTTCTTTATTAGCTTCTCTGTATTCTTTTTTCTGTTCAGATATTTTTTCTACGTTATTACCGTAATATAATTTTTTACAGCAAGATATTTTATCTTTATTCAACTCACGGTATTTGGATTGATATTTATTTATTTTATCCCTGTTGTCTTCTAAGAATTGCTTTTTACAATCTTTACACTTGGCGGCTCTACCAAGTTTGCCATGTTTAGCTTTGTGGAACTCAGTTAATTCTTTATCTATGTGACACGTGGTGCAGATTTTTGTTTGATTCATTTATAACTTCCCAGTTAAAATTGTATCCAATGGAATTATCTGGCAGGTAGTTGGATAATCTACTTTTCGATTGCGGTCTAGCCAGATAAGTATTATAACCTAGAGGAGCCACCTGTGTTATACTTAATACAAAATTTTAGGAGTTTTGTATGATTGAATATACTGGACGATGGACCCAAGAAGATAAAGACAAACTAATTGAGATACTTCCAAATTTATCACAAACGGAAATTGATATTATTAACGCGGACTTTTTCAATATATGGGGGAGACCTGAGCAGACCCCTTATCTTGATAGACCGATTGACTCATGGAGCCTATGGTTATTAATTTGCGGTCGTGGATTTGGCAAGAGTAGAGCTGGCGTGGAATGGTGTTTATGGACAATTATGCAGAGTAGAGTTCCCATTAAAATTACAGTGGTTGCTGCGACTGGTGCGGATTTGATTGGTACAATACTAACTGGTCCGAGCGGGTTTCTAGAGAACTGCCCAAAATTTATGTACCCAGTTTGGAACAAAGGGAACAATTGGTTAACGTTCCCTTCGGGAAGTGAAGTTCGGTGCTACACCAGTGAGGCAAGCAACCGCTTACGCGGGGTTAATGCACATCACGCGTGGATGGACGAACTAGCTGCGTGGGAAGGGATCGAGCAAGGGAAAACCGATGCGTTGGATCAGGTTATGTTGTCCACTCGGCTACCGGTTGAGGGCGGTAATAAAGTTATTTGCACAACAACGCCTAAGAACATCCCCTGGCTTCGGCAGCAGCTTGCCACGGCACCAAGTAATCCACGTGTAATTCTCACAAGAGGTTCATCGTATGACAACGCCACTAATCTTGGCGAAGTGTTCTTTGAGAATTTGAAATCAAGATTTGAGGGAACGACTTTCGGGCAACAAGAGATTTATGGAGATTTGGTCGATTTAGGAGGCGCCAAGCCTGTCAACGAAGAAGACATTCAAATTTGGCCTGTTACAAAACAGATCCCGGAGTGCGCATTTATTATAACTTCGTTGGACCCGGCGTTCACAGCACAAACCAGTAACGACCCGAGCGCTGTATGGGTGTTAGGTGTGTGGTGGGACTCAGAACGCCATGACTACAGCGTTATAGCTCTTGACGCATGGTCTGCTCATCTTGCTTATCCAGACTTAAAAGAGAGAATGGTTGAATGCTACAATACCCAATATGGAGGCAATGAGATATATCCAAACGTTTTAATCATTGAACAAAAGGCTTGCGGGCAATCTATAACCCAAGACTTGAACCGTATGGACGTTGTTACGCGAGGATACAACCCCGGTCGTGATGATAAGTTCTCCCGCATGTCTAAGGCAGCCACTATTATCCAGCAGCATCGGTTCTACGTGATGGGAAGTTTCCCTGGTAGCAAAAGTAGATACGCATCATGGATGGAGGCTGCGATGGAAGAAGTTTGCAATTTCCCATCCGTAGTTCACGATGATTACGTTGATTCCTTGTCCCAAGCCCTCATCTACCTCATCGATAGTGGGTTCGTTTGTGAATACCCAGGACGGAGACCCCTGTCGCCAGATATGTTAGACCGGGAATCCAGGCAACCCTCGTCGAGGAGATCTGGTAATCCTTACTCTATGTAAAATAAGAGACCGTGAAGTCTCTTATTCTTTATTTTTTTACTTTTTTTGCCATCTTTTTTACGGTGGCTACCATTTTCTTATCTGCTTTGATTTCCTTCTTCTCGCCTTTGATTTCTGAGCGTTCGTGTTTTTCGACGGCTTTAACGATTGACTTAGCTTTCATTGTTGATCCTTTAAACTGGTTAACGTAACCACCATTATACCACCCAGAGAAATATGTTTGTAAAATTTTTCGAGGCTGGCTTTGAGAGATGCCGGGGGTGTGTTTTGTATACCTTGTCTGCTTTATGTTTGTGTATTTTCATTGTAACTTATTGAACTAAATTAAACTAAGTAATACTTTGTCTGCTTTTGATTGACGTTCGTCTAGGTTGAGCTAGGCATAAACCAAGTTTACCGATACGCATGCGCCCCCGTACCCCCTCGCGCGTGCGGTTATTCAATGTTAACAAAGTTAACTAAGCCCACATGGTTATGCCTTAGCCCCTCAACCTAGCTAATTAGTGTGCCATGCTAACCTAGTGTGATGAGTTAACCTAGTGTGATGAGTTAACCTAGTGTGATGAGTTAACCTAGTGTGCCATGCTAACCTAGTGTGATGAGTTAACCTAGTGTGCCATGCTAACCTAGTGTGCCATGCTAACCTAGTGTGCCATGCTAACCTAGTGTGCCATGCTAACCTAGTGTGCCATGCTAACCTAGTGTGATGAGTTAACACATGCTGATCGTGGGATTATTTAATAAAAACAGATAAACTATTAAATAAATTAAAATAATTATAATTATATATCAATGTACAACAATGACTTATAAAATAGTTTAAAATAAATGTAAATAATTGTTGACATATAAAAAGCAGATAAGGCATAATAACTCCAGCAGATAAACAACTGCAACGGGGTGAAACCCAAATATCAAATTAACTATATTATAAAGGCTTATATCATGACTACATTTTCAAACTTCATTAATTCAATGAACGAATCAATTAAGAGCAACAACGAATTATTAAACGACACACAGGAGGCTATTGTAACTAGTGGTGTAGGTAGTGCACAGGCTTGCATTTATTCGCTGTTCTTAGTTAACGGCAAAAGCGAAAATAACTTTGCAAGCGGTGTAGTAGAATTTCACAAATTATACCCAGATTTTAAAGTGTTAAACTTAAAAGACTTTAAAGACATTAAAGCAGGGTTATTATTGCGTGGGCTTGCACCTCGGACGATAGACAATTATAAATCACGGTTTAATAAACTACTAGGTGCATTAGATAAAGGGTTAATCAAAGCTAACGACGCCGTTAAGTTAAGCCATGCGGGCATTGCAGAGCTTGTAACGGGTACTCCAAAGTTACCGACTCCAAAAGTGTTTAACGCTGATACAATAGTTATCAAGGGCGTTAGTGTAACGTTGTTAGCTCAGGCGCTTGGTGTTGACCCAAAAACCATAGCTTGCGTGCTAACCACTCTTGCTGATAACGTTTTAAATGGCGTTGACGTAAAAACAACCTCGGACAAGGCGGTCGAGGCTACCAAGTTAAACGATGTTAACAAAGCGGGCAGTAATGTAATAGTTGATAAAGTTAACATTGTGGGCGGTCTTGATGGTGTAACCAATAACGGTGCAAAGTATTTGGAAGTACCAACAGCAGGGCAAAAGCCTAAAAAAGCTAAAGCCGTGGCAGCAGCTGCATAGTTTAACCAAGTTCATTAATAACCCTAGTTAGTAAGTTAACTAGGGTTAGCCAGTTGTAACATGCCATGTTACAAAATAACCGCCTTAATTGGCGGTTAAATCATATGTGTATATTAACTAAATTAATATCACACGCATATGACATTTAATGAGCGTGGTTAACTTAGTTAACTAAGTTTAATAGGTTGGTAAGGTAATGGGTTTAATTATGAACCTAGCGAGCTTGATAAACGTGGTTAATATAACATCGCTTTTAACCACTATCATTCAAGCCTTAACCGCAAAACAATTTTTCTAAATGCGAATGAGAATCATTCTCATCTGAAAATCACGAAAACGCTATTTCTTAATATATGTGTACAGATATATATATATTTATATACTTACCTTACTAGCTATAACAATATATCTAACTAATTAGGTTGTTCACTATATATATATCCCTCTCTGTAGAATAAAATTTAAGACACAATATACCAGCTAAACTTATACAACAATAACTTACAATGATTAACCTAGTAAAATAATAAACTATTTTCAGCACAAAATTAACCTTTTACACTGACTGTTAATTATACGCCTTACAACAATGCCATTGTTGTAAGGCTGCAATATCAACAATCAGTTAAAAACTTTCATTATACAACAATGGACATTTTATATGTATTTACATTTATGCACATTACAACAATGCAACTATTATCATTACAGATAACAACGTTAACCAAGTTTATTAGCTACCGCATTGCAATAATGTAACTATACCCTTGCATCAATGATAATACACGTTATAATGTGCATATAACATCTTACAACAATGTAACTATAAAATAAATGTCACATACGCATGACATTTTAAATAGCATTGCGCCATTACATAAATGGATATTACAAGCAAAGAGCCTATAATATAATTGCATTACACCTTACAACAATGTAAACTTGGTCTACTTTTACAACAATGTAAACTGTAAAATAACAATGATAATATTACGGTACTTTTATGCATAGTTTATAATTGCTTCCGTTAACTTAACTTTTTTAAAGGGTTTTACATGTCAATATTTACGTTCATATGGCAAAATTTTGTGCCATTAGTTGTTCCGCCCGCTATCGCCTACGGCATAATCACTCACTTTATTTGGCGAAATGAGGATAAAAATGTTAAAGAGTGAACAAAATGCTTCCGCTTATGCTCGACAGCTTGCATTGGTTAAAGATCCAAACACCTCGATCAATACGTTTAAAAATATGTATTGGGGTTATTTTACTGAAGAGATGTGTTTAGCTGCGTTAGAAACATACTTGGTTAACTACGATTCCATTCCCAAAAGGAGACTTACGCCCAAAGTTTGCAAGTATTACTTAGAGGAGCAGCTAAAACTAAACCCTAAGTTCTTTAAGGCACTTTCACAAACAGAAAAACCTAAGGTGCTTTGCCATGAGATGTTCAAATTAGATGAGTCTAGCTTTGAGTATATACCTCTATACGGTCAGAATCAAGCAATGTGCAATGCTGTGTTTACAAGTGAATCTTGCAAACTTGGGCTTCAGAGGCTACACCCCTTGTATCGAACTTATGAGCTGTGCGAGTTAGCCGTGGCAAGAGATGGGCTACAGCTTAAACACGTGGCTATCAACGATATTGATGCTGAATTATGTCACACTGCTATGACAAATAACCCTCATGCGTTTCAGTATATGCCATTGCACCTTCAAACACTGGATTACGCATTAGCTGCGGTTAAAGTAGGGTTTACCCCTAAAGACGGTAATGTACGAGCTGACTTACTCCCACAAATACAAGCAGCTCGGATGGCTTACCAAGTTCGTAGAGATGAGGCAGAATATCAGATCCCTACGCCAAAAAGGTACAAGTATATCCCTGAGCCAGATGGATGCACATGGTTAGAATATAAAGGCATGGTTGAAATGAATGGTCTTAACTTGGGTAAAGTTCCACCTCGCCATCGAAATCAGGAGCTTTGTGAGTTGGCTGTTCTATCTAAGATTGCGGGTACTCCTCTCGCCTACAGGCATGTTCCAGCAATACGCCGCACCATTGAGTTTATGCAGAAAGCCTTGGCTATATACCCAGATTTGCATTTATATTATGCAAGGGGGTTAATGACGTTCAAAGAAATGAAGGCAGCGGTGGATAAAAATCCAAGCGTTTGGAGAGATACTCCGCCTAATCTCCTTGGGCGCATTACCCGATACGTTGCGAACACTTACCCAGATTATTTATAGGAAATTAATATGACAAATACTGCGATCAGCGATCAATTAGAATTAGTGAACACCCGAGCTACAGCTATCTTAGAGATGGAACAGACAGAGGAACTTTGTTTGGCTGCGGTAACAAAGTCGCCTAGTTTACTTAATAAAATACATCCACAATTTAAAACTCCTGCGGTTTGTTTGGCTGCGGTTAGTGTGAGTGGTTTAGCCTTACGGTACGTGCCATTCAAAGAGAAGAAGTATGTTATATGTCACACGGCTGTGAAGAATAACCCAGCAGCCATTGCGTTCGTCCCTAGCGGTATGCGATCCGCCATGCCTATACATGATAACCCTAACTACGTTAACCATGAGGATAAGTTATCCGAGGAATCCGTCGCCGCAATCAAAGTTAAATTGGTTGAGGTTCGCCTACGCATGGCTGCTATATCTAAAGTTGTCACAGAATTAGAGGAGGTACTATCAG
>Ga0070748_1000567_pt1 | contig 17762 bp, 12 predicted proteins | sample VirMetDEL_Nov_12_FD_77015 | JGI IMG/M metagenome (GOLD analysis project Ga0070748, IMG submission 77015) | Aqueous microbial communities from the Delaware River and Bay under freshwater to marine salinity gradient to study organic matter... | ecosystem: Environmental > Aquatic > Marine > Coastal... | reverse complement strand
CTTGGAGGTGTTATCAGCGCAGAGGGTATTAACAGTGGCGGTGCCTACTATCCTATGAGTAGCATGACCTTGCCGCCAAGCCATAAAATTGGCGATAAGCTCTATAAATATGAAGGCTTTGGCTGGGAATCTGACCGCGTTGCCTATAGATTTTATTTTGACGAACGCGGCTTGATCGATATTTTTGGCAAGCGAATCCCCAATCTCGTTTTAGATCAAGTCGGGCTAGATAAGGGCGATTACCACACCCTCAGTGACTGGGGCATGGACATTTTAAAAGTGGGCCCTTCGCTGGGCATGGGCGGTGCAGCTGGCTGGTTAGATGGCAAGGTGCAGCATCCAAACAACCTCAGTAATCTCAGTGTAACCCTCGACAATGGCCCGCTTCAATCAGGTGCGAAGGTCACCCAGTCCGGCTGGAAGCTGGGCAAAAAAACACTTGATTTCTCACGTAAATTTTCTATTGATGCACACTCAAACCTAACCCACACCCAAGTGACCAGTAGTGCAGCAATGGGGTCATTAGCTATAGGCATAGTCAAGCACGGTGTCGCCAAGCTGGAAAATATTACAGCTAATAGTGAATGGAACTATCTCGCCACCTTTGGCAAACAAAGCCTTGCGGAGGATGCACTGGGCATGGTGGTTTTCTTTCGCCATAGAGATTTACAGCTCATCACTTCTGATGAGTTTAATGAACTTGCCATACTCAAGATGAAAACCACTGCCGATTATTATTTTGGCGCGCGCTGGCAGGGTGAAGCGCAGAGCATAACCACTCAAGAGGCTTTTTATGACTATCTCGAAAAGACCCGCATTGAGCTCAACACCCCTATAAATGTAAGCATAGATCAGCAAAAACACTGAGAGCCTTAAAAGACAGTCAAAACAATCCAAAAAATTATCTGATCTGTAGCTAAAGCGCCCACAGCAAGAGGCTGTGAGCGCTGTAGTTCAACCTAAGTGCACCACTCTTGAAACCCATACATTTACTAGCGCTAACTAAAAAGGTTTCACACGACTCATTGACTCGCTATCTAAAAAAATTTATCCCACTGATCTGCGTAAACAAACCGCGAGTTAATCTAAATGTAAAAATATTTTCATTGGCAATAAGTATATTCAACCACGCAGATCTAAGACCAGCAGCCAACACATCCATCAAGTTGATGGAATTAGTTTTTTACTTGCAGCGCCCTGTCCATTCCGAGCGCTTAACTTATTCAGAATTTCATTCACAAACTACGAGATACATTTTATGAAAATGCTCTACACCGCCGACCCCATTCGCTACCAGCGCATGACCAATGCCGAACTTAAAGACACTTTCATTATTAGTGACCTATTTCAAACCGGTGAACTTAGCCTAACCTATACCGATGTCGACAGAGCAGTCGTTGGCAGCGCCGTACCCACAACAGAAACACTGCTATTACCCACTCATAAAGAACTCGCCGCCGCCTATTTTTGCGAACGCCGTGAGCTGGGAATTATTAATATCGGCAACCCCGGTAAAGTAAGTGTCGATGGACAAATCTACACCATGAACAATAAAGACAGTCTCTATGTCGCCCGTGGCAGCAAAGACGTGTCATTCCTGAGCGATGATGCCAGCAACCCCGCTAAGTTTTACTTTGTAAGCTACCCCGCCCACCGCGTCACATCTACCAAACACGTTCCTAAAGAACAAGCTAACGCCCTCGCCATGGGGACTCAAGCTGCATGCAACACACGCATAATCTATCAATCTATTTGCCCTGGCGTCGTAGACAGCTGCCAGTTAGTCATGGGAATTACTGAGCTGGCAGAAGGAAATATTTGGAATACTAAACCTCCCCATACCCATAAACGCCGCACAGAAGTTTATATGTACTTCGATATAGACGCGGACAATCGCGTATTTCATTTAATGGGAAAACCAGAAGAAACCCGCAGCCTCGTGCTGAAAGCAGGTGATGCCATAGCTTCTCCCAGCTGGTCTATTCACAGTGGTGCCGGCACTTCAAGCTATAGCTTTATTTGGGCCATGGGTGGCGAAAACCAACAATTTGACGATATGGACCATCTCACCATGGCCGAAATAAGCTAAAAGGTGACCTACACCTTTGATCAAATCTAATGTTATTTATTATAAAATAAACTGGTAAGGCCACTTGACAGCAATACATTTATATTTGAAGATAGTGGCTCATCGCATACTCAAGGCCTAACCTTAGTATGCGAAATGACCGAGAAGAAGACATCAATAATGAATCAGTAACACTCAAGGGCAAACATAATGACAAAACACACAGAAAATCTATCACATCCATTATTCTCCAAAACGTTGCTCAGCGCGCTGATTGCAGTGACTATGAGCAGCGCTCAAGCGCAAGATAATGGCGCTCAACTTGAAGAAGTATTAGTAACCGGCCAATTTCAGCGCAATCTCCAAAATGCATTAGATGTTAAACGCAATGCCTCTACGATTGTTGACGGCATTTCCGCTGATGACATAGGCACGCTGCCAGCACTCGACATGGGTGAGGCGCTGCAAGCTGTAGCCGGTGTGCAACTTAACCGCGAAGGAGAAAGACGCGAATCAAGTATTAACTTGCGCGGTTTACCTTCTGGTTTCGTATTAACCACCGCCAATGGCCAAAGTTTTGCCAACCCAACTCGCAGCGACAAAGCCTTCGGCGCCCCCAACCCCTTTGGTGCTTACGACCCTGCAGTATTTAACGGCATCAACGTTATCAAAACGCAAACTGCCGCCATGCAAGAAGGTGGTGTTGCAGGTACCGTAGATCAAGTTTTGGGTAAAGCCCTTGATCGCCCCGACGGCAAATTGACAGTATCTGTCGCTGGTCGCAGCGAAGAGCTGGCCGACACCATCGACAAAGAGTATGTAATTTCTGGCTCTAAGCACTTAATCCAAGATACCTTGGCCATCACTGGTACATTGGCATCTTCAGATCAAACCTTCCGTCGCGACACGATTAAAATTAACCGCTACGACAACATCCCCACCAACGCCAACTTTGTTGGCGCAAATGGCGAAAACTTTGCAGCATGGAAAACTGCGAGCGGCATACCTGCTAACGCTATTGTTAAAATGCCAGGTGAGTTGCGCCAGGGTTCTGAGATTAACGAAGGTTCACGCACGTCTTTCTCAGGCGGCATTGAATTCCGTGCGACCGATGAACTCACCCTTGGTTTAAATGCGGTTTATACCGAACGCGACATGAATGACAACGGCCAAGAAGAAATTGACCTACGTCCACGCCAGTCCGGCACCAAAATTACGCCTAATAGCGCTCCGTTTGATACTGGCTCAGTTGACAGCAATGGCAACCCTATTTACACCGTAAGCGATATCAACTTCAGCAATGTACAACTGGGCAACACCTCGCGCGTATTTGATCTCTATGAGCAGTCGCAAGCTGTATTGCTTGATGCAGAATGGAAAAATGATGATTGGACATTGGATGGACTAGTCTCTATTTCATCATCCAAAAATGAACTTAATGAAATTCTTTACTCCCCTACCATAACGCCTTACTCAGGTACCGGTAACAACGGTGTAAGTGGTCGTTTACGCACGGGGGAAGGCGACATCAAAGACTTCTTGTTTGAGTTAAACAATTACGACAAGCTGAATCTTGATCAACCATGGAAAGTATTAAACACGGTCAGTGCCGCGGGCACAGTCACTCAAGTAGCTGATCCTAAAATCAACGCATTGATCACCGGCTCTTTGGAAACAATTGACCGCGATACCAATGCTTTTGAATTTAATGCAAAACGCCTACTCGAATTAGGCGCGCTGGAAAGTGTACAGTTTGGTTTGAGACAATCTACCGACGAACAACACTCCGATAGATTGCGCAACTCACCCACCGGCTTGAATCTAAACGGTATTCTCACCAACGCCGCACGCACCAACCCAACCTATACCAACCAAGGTGCATTTTTTGGCGGTGAAGCCCCCGGTATTGTGGGCGCAGGCGAAGGCTGGTACGCACTTGATGTTAATAGCTTAAATAAACTACTTACACCCACCATAGGCACCATTAACCCGGATCCCAATACAGGTGAACAGGCCGTTCGCGTTCCCTACTCAAATATGATTGCCCGTGGTGCACAGCAAAATGCCGGGCTTGTTTATGATGTAAGTCTCGACACTACAGCCTTTTATGTAATGGGCAACTTAGCATTTGATATTGCAGATATGCCTGTTATGGGTAACGTGGGTGTACGCTATGTTGACTCATCGCAAGATGCATCAGCACCTTTTTATGCATTTGGTTTAGGTGACATCAACAATCCAGAGCAAAAAGTGGTGAGTAACAGTTATGACTTCCTATTGCCCAGCGCTAACTTCGCAATGGACATTACTGAAGACTTTAAATTACGCCTTGCTTACAACGAATCTATTTCACGCCCTAACGTCCGTGCTGCAACGCCATCAACCCGTGTTGATGCTGCCAAACCTGGTCAGGTTGACGTAACTCTTCCCGGTGCTGATGTAGATCCCTTCTCAGCTAAATCTTACGATATATCACTAGAGTGGTATAACCGTGAAGGCAGTGCAATTACTCTGGCTATCTTCAAAAAAGACATCAGCAACTTCTTCACCTCAGTGGCATCTTGTGACCAAACCCTGCTAGATAAATATGGTTTGAATTTGGGCACAATTAGCAGCACTAACGGTACCTGTGTAAGCGATGGTAATGACGCCTATCAAAGCGTTAGCCCTGACTACATCATGGCTGGCGACAACATCAACGTATCGCAAGTCCAAAATACTGATGCGCAAATTAGTGTGCAAGGTTACGAGTTATCAATCCAACAAAACCTAGACTTCCTACCTTACCCTTGGAATGGTTTTGGCGGCATCATCAACTACTCAAGCACATCGCAGGATTCACCTCTGGAAGCGCGTATTCCCGGCATTTCAGATGACACTTACAACGTAATTGCATATTACGAACAAGGTCCAGTAGGCATTCGCTTTGCGTACAACTACCGCACCGAGTATGAATTGGAAAGCGTTGGCACCTTTAACGGTGAAGGCAATAAAAATGTTAAGGCTGCAGGTCGCGTTGACATGTCTGCCTACTACAACATTACTGACCAACTTAGCATTAGTTTGAAAGGCTATAACTTGACCGAGGCTCTCTATGAAGAGTATCAAGATACTGAAGCCCAACCACGTGCAACTCACTACGACGGCAAAACCTTCGTACTGCAAGCAAAATACAAGTTCTAACCTGTAACTTGTAGCACTAAAATCTAAAAAGCCCCGTAGTTTCTACGGGGCTTTTTAGTATTTTCAACTAGAAAATATAAAGTGAAATTGAGCAAAAACCTACAGCTTTCAGTAAATGGAGTACTTCTTTTTAAAGAATAACTTATCAACAAAGCCAATAAATATAGTGAGTAAATTTATATACACATCAGTAATATCTTCTCACCAATTAAAACCAGCGCCCACCTTAATAACGAAATTATCAACTGCAGTATCATTACGAAAATAATTATCATAAAACTGTAACTCGATAAAAACCTATGATTTTAGCGATGAACACACCATCTACAACCCTTCGACCGAAACGGTTCTACGCTATATAACCATATTACTTGTTGGCCTCACTGAATAAATAGCAGCATAAAAAAACCCTCAGATAAAATCATGAGGGCTTTTTAATTCACAAATATTCTTGCCAAATAGCGACTAAAATCGCTATTAAATTTCATCATCCAACTACATCTATTTCATTATCCGAACAACCTTTTTTCACCAGCGGTTCACGCAGTAAGTAGGTAACGCACACCTTCACCTCATTGGCCGAGCCTAAAATAACGGGCACGCGCTGATGAAGCGACTGGGGCTCTATATCGAGAATGCGTTGGATTTCATCCCGCGCTTCACTGCAGGCTTTGCCACCGGCATTTTCGATGAGCATGGCCATGGGGTTGGCTTCGTAGAGCAAACGCAACTTGGCCGGTTGCTTGGCATTGCGGTTATCGCTGGGGTACATAAAGATTCCGCCGCGCGTGAGTACGCGGTGCACATCGCCCACCATGGCCGCATTCCAGCGCATGTTGTAGCGCAAGCCACGCGCGCCCGATTCGCCTTGCAATAGATCGGCGATGTAGCGCTGCATGTTGCCACCCCAGAAACGTTGGTTAGACATGTTGATAGAAAATTCTTGCGTGCATTGCGGTACGGCTAACTTGCCATTGGTGAGTACAAATTCATTGCTTTGGCTGTCAAGGGTATAACAGCGCGTTGCGCCGCCCGTGCTAATAACGAGCAAGGTTGCGGCGCCATAGAGTACATAGCCCGCGCACACTTGTTGTTTACCCTGCTGATAAAAATGCGCGGGGCTATCCGCTGCCAATTGCGACAGTGCGGGGTAGACCGTGAAGATGGTGCCAATTTGCCCATTGATGTCGATGTTTGATGAGCCGTCGAGAGGATCAAAGGCGACGACATAGGGTGCACCTGCAGTAGCGGCAACTACTTGCTCTTCCTCTTCTGAGGCGAGCGCGCGCACCGCTGAATTTTGTAACAGCGCGGTTTTGATTAAATCGTTGGCGATGACATCTAATTTTTTTTGTGTTTCGCCCTGCACATTTTCGCGCTGCGCTGAACCGAGTATGCCCGCCAAGGCACCTTGACGCACGCAGAGTGCGATATCTTTGGCAACCTGGGTAAGGCTGCTAATAACGGATACTAATGCCGGTTCTACTTTGTCATGGTGTAAATCAGTATAGATAGTTTGCATAGGAGAATGCCCGAGCGTGAAACGCGTATGCCCATGAGTAACTGCGCAATGAGTAACAATGCCATGGGCGCTATTGTTGTTGTCGGCAGCAGTTAACACTGGCGGCTGGCGTGATGGAATGGAGTAGTGCATAACATAAATCTCGGTGTAGGCCTTACGCGCAGGGGAAAAAAGCCGCGCGCCTTTTATAAGGCTGCGCGCTATTAATAAAATACTAGCGATATTGATTTACACAATTCAAATCCGCAAAAGACTGTTGCAAACGCTGCACTATGCCCTCCTCCACTTTGCGCAGCCACACGCGTGGGTCGTAGTATTTTTTGTTGGGTTTGTCGTCGCCCTCAGGGTTGCCGATTTGCGCTTGCAAGTAGGCTTGATGCGCTTTGTAGTAGTCCATCACGCCCTGCCATGCGGCCCATTGGGTGTCGGTATCTATATTCATTTTGATCACGCCATAGCCAATTGCCTCGGCAATTTCCACCGGGTCGGAGCCCGAGCCGCCGTGAAAGACAAAATCCAAACTATTTGCAGGCAGATTAAATTTTTCACTCACATAGGTTTGCGAATTTTTTAAAATTGCGGGCGTAAGTTTTACATTGCCAGGCTTATACACGCCGTGCACATTGCCGAAAGAAGCGGCAATGGTGAACTTGTCGCTGATGGCGCTGAGCGTTTCATAGGCGTAGGCGACATCTTCCGGCTGGGTGTAGAGCGCAGAGCTGTCCATACCGGTGTTATCGACGCCATCTTCTTCGCCGCCGGTGCAACCCAGTTCTATCTCTAAGGTCATGCCGATTTTGCTCATGCGCGCTAAGTAGGCGGCACATATTTCAATATTTTCCGCAAGGGGCTCTTCAGACAAATCCAACATGTGCGAGCTGAACAGTGGCTTGCCGGTTTGCGCAAAAAATACTTCGCCCGCGTCTAATAACCCATCGATCCAGGGCAGTAATTTCTTGGCCGCGTGATCTGTGTGCAAAATAACGGGAACACCGTAGGCTCCTGCAACGGTATGCACATACTTAGCCGCCGCTACCGCGCCCAGCACGGAATTTTCTTGGCCGGTTAACGTTAAACCCTTGCCTAAAAAAAACGCCGAGCCACCGTGGGACAACTGCACTATAACCGGTGAGTTAACGGCGTGTGCGGCCTCAAGGGTGGCGTTGATAGAGTTGGTGCCCACCACATTCACCGCCGGGTAGGCAAAAGCATTTTCTTTGGCATAACGAAACAGGGCTTGCACCTGATCACCGGTGGCTACACCGGGAGCAACTTGGTTTACTAACGAGCTCATTATAAAATCCTATCAAAATATCAATCTAATTTTTTACTGTCACTGGGTGTCGTTAACTTATTCACTCGCTACTACAACGAGGGTACAAGGCTGGGCTGAACCGCCAGCGCCGAGGCCTGTTGGCAAATCGCCAAAAAGTGGCCTGGGTCTAAACTCGCACCGCCCACCAAAAGCCCGTCGATATCTTCTTGGCCCAACAACTCAGTCGCATTGGTTTTATTCACGCTGCCGCCGTAGAGCAAACGCAAACGCTGGGCCGTGGGCTCATCGTAAAGCGCGGCCAATTCACGGCGAATAAATTGATGCACTTCTTGGGCTTCTGCAGGCGATGCGGCCAAACCGGTACCAATCGCCCACACGGGTTCATAGGCAACACACAAATCTTTCGCGGTTAAATCTATACCTTCTAGGCCTTCGCTCAGCTGGCGAAAAATCACATCCTTCGTAATACTCGCTTCGCGCTCCTCTTGGTTCTCACCAATGCAAAGCACGGGCAACAAGCCGTGATTGAGCGCCGTTTGCACCTTGATATTACAGCTGAGATTATTCTCGCGGAACATCGCGCGGCGCTCCGAGTGACCAATTAAACAAAGTGAGCAACCCGCCTGCTTCAACATTTGTGCCGAGGTCTCACCGGTGTAAGCACCCGACTCAAACTTACTCACATTTTGGCTGCCAATTTTAATTTCCGAATGCTGCAAAAACGTGAGCATGTCGCGCATATAAATATAGGGTGGGCACAGCGCAATCTGAATATCAAAATGCTTGCCAATAAAAGACGCCACCGAGGTGCAGATTAAATCTATACCGCCATTCAACTTCCAATTCGCGATCACCATAGGTTTACGCTTTTTGAGCGTGGTAGGGCTGTTGGGTACATGGGTTGCAGAATTCATAAACAATACTCAGCCAGCCAACCCTATCTAGAGGATCACCCTAGTGGGCTGGGTTGCATAAAATTAGTAAGGATTATTAACAAGACATTAAAATTTAAATGTCAAAATTAAAGGTTTCAATACAAGAGTTAATCTAACGTTTTAATCGCAGCAATAATTTCCGCTACCGCTTTTTGACCATCGCCATAAAGTAAACGGGTGTTGTCAGCATAGAAGAGCGCATTCTCAACACCTGAGAAGCCTCGCCCCTGACCCCGTTTTATGACAACACAGTTTCGCGCTTTGAACGCATTGAGAATTGGCATACCATAAATTGGGCTGCTCTTATCATTGCGCGCGTCAGGGTTGACTACATCATTTGCACCTATCACTAACACAACATCAGTGGTAGCAAACTCTTCATTAATTTCATCCAAATCTTGGATAATATCGTAGGGCACACCCGCCTCTGCAAGCAGCACATTCATATGGCCCGGCATACGTCCTGCAACAGGGTGAATCGCAAACTTAACCGTCACGTTATTCTTTTGTAACTGTTGCGTAAGCTCCCAAATTTTATGCTGCGCTTGGGCCACTGCCATACCATACCCAGGCACTATTAATACTTTTTCAGCGTAGGCCATCATCACACCTACATCACTCGCTTCAATAGCTTTCATACTGCCATTGATTTCATTGGTGCTCGCAGAGCTGCTGCCAAAATTAGAAAACAATACATTGCTGATAGGGCGATTCATTGCACGCGCCATTAACTGCGTAAGCAAAGTACCTGCCGAGCCCACCACTACACCAGCAATCATCATGGCGGCGTTACCCAATACAAAACCTTCCACGCCTACAGCCAAACCGGTTAAGGCATTGAACAGACTGATAACCACCGGCATATCGGCACCGCCGATGGGTACTGTCATCAAAACACCAAAAACCAAGGCCAATACAAAAAAACCAAGTAATAATTCACTGCTGAAATGAGCATCAACAATACGGTAAGTCGCATCCAACTCTACCGCTGAACAGAGTAAAAAACCCAAGGTTAAGGTCGCCACAAAAAATAATCCATTGACGGCTTGCTGACCTTTAAAACGAATCACCCCTTTCATAATTCCCTGTAATTTAAAGAATGCTATGAGTGATCCGGAAAAGGCAACAGTACCTATAATTGCACCAGCTACTGCCAGCACATGCACAATTAATGTATGACCACTCGTTTGGAGCGCCAAAACGTCGTGAACGCCTACAGGCTCTAACAGCTTCAATAATTCCACCGCTGCAATAGCCGCCGCCGCCCCGCCTCCCATACCGTTATAAAGCGCAATCATTTGCGGCATATCCGTCATGGCCACGCGCTTTCCGGTCCACCAAGCGATGATAGAACCCGACACAATTGCCACCATCATAAGTCCGTAGTTACCCAAGCCCGGATACAAAAATGTCGCAAGTGTGGCAATCAACATGCCCACACCAGCCCAGATAATGCCTTGACGCGCATTTTTAGGTGATGACATGCGCTTTAAGCCGAGAATAAATAGAAGTGCTGCTAAAAAATAAGCGCCTTCAATGAAATTTCCCACTGCAAAAAAATCATTCATTATTTTTTCTCCTGCTTGGAAGATTTAAACATCTCCAGCATACGATCAGTGACCACATAGCCGCCCACAGCATTTCCTGCAGCGAGAAATACACCGATAAAACCTATCGCCAACTCCACATTTGTTTGCGCGCGCCCCATAGCGACCATTGCACCCACCAAGACTATACCGTGTACAAAATTAGAGCCGCTCATAAGTGGTGTATGCAAAATAACAGGCACTTTAGAGATCACCTCATAACCGGTGAATGCAGCCAACATAAAAATATACAGAGCTACCATACCTTCAATCATGATTGACTCCCCAGCAGTTGTTTAACGCGCTCATTCACTATGGCACCATCGCGTGTAATACAGGCCTGACGCACAATTTCATCGTCCCAATCTAAAACTAAGTCGCCATCTTTTATCCAGGGCGATAGAAAATTAAATAGATTTTTACTGAACATCTCCGAGGCGTGAACAGCAAGTTGTGCGGGCACATTCAATGGCCCTGCAATGATTACACCTTGGTGCTCGATAGTGGCGCCAGCTTGGGTTAATGCACAATTGCCACCACCTTCAGAGGCCAAATCCACTATCACGGCGCCCGCCTGCATCATAGCTACCGCGGCGGCATCTATTAATTTAGGTGACGGCCGCCCCGGAATCGCCGCGGTAGTAATCACTGCATCAGATTTCGCGATATGCTTATCTACAATCGCTTTTTGCTGCGCAAGCTCATCTGCTGTTAATTCGCGTGCATAGCCACCCTCACCTGCAGCATTAATTCCAGTATCAATAAATTTAGCGCCGAGCGATTCGCACTGCTCTTTCGTCTCAGGACGAATATCGTAAGCCTCCACAACTGCACCCAGACGTTTGGCAGTAGCAATGGCTTGTAAGCCTGCAACACCCGCTCCCAGCACCAACACCTTTGCAGGGCGCACTGTGCCCGCAGCCGTAGTCAGCATGGGGAAAAACTTTGCACTCAGGTTCGCTGCGAGCAATACGCCCTTGTAACCCGCTACAGCAGCTTGAGATGAAAGTGTATCCATACTCTGAGCACGAGAAATACGCGGAATATATTCTGTTGCCCAACTGCTTATATTTTTTGCAGCCAGTGCTTTTATCACATCTATGTTTTTATGCGGTGTAAGCGCCCCTAACAACAAGCAACCGTCCTGCATCATGGCCACTTCAGCAAGGGTCGGTGCTTGCACTTTAAAAATAACATTTGCCCGTTGAAAAACACGGGCGGCATCGGCCACAAACGTTAGATTGTCGCCGCTATATTTTTCATCAGGGAAATAAGCTGCGGCACCAGCCGCGCATTCCATCACTATAGGAACCTGCAGCTTTGCGAACTTTTGTAGCACCTCTGGCGACATAGCGACACGCCGTTCGTCGCCACTGTGTTCACACACAACTCCAATCGTGAGTTTCATAGTTCTATTCTCTTAATTTCCAGTTCTCATTCGAACTTTTAATCTAACAGTCCCGTTAACACAGAGACCTCATTCGATCTAAATAGACATGGCTTATTTAATTTATAGTCTGGCCTATAAAAATAATATTTTGTAACATCAAATACTTATAAAAGATTTTTCTATATGAACTTTTTGATGAGACAAAATACAGCGCCACAAAAACCATTTAGACAATAGTGCCCCTGAAGCCTAACAACTTCATAATGACACTCCTAGAAACCGGCCTTGCACAGCGATATGTTCAACGGGCAGAAAGCACCTACGTCCAACTCAATTTGTATTAATTCCGCGTCATAAAAGATATTCAACAAACATATAACAACTCGGACAATACAGTTGAACTATTCGAACCACATCACCCTCGCAAAGCCTAGCGAATGGAAAGTGTGGCATGAATCCATGCCAAAACTCTCGCTAGACGACAGACAATCACCTTGTCTGATGTGAGGGGATATGCATATCGAGCAAGGTCAAAAAAAACAACGTTCATAGTTGACCCCTAAATATAAAAAAAAGATCGTTGTCGTATTGCTAGGGTGCGAATAGCTACTACATGCCACCCTATAGCAACACCGACAATAGTTAATTAAGAAATTAACGCCTCAGTCCAAAATTCCTGAAAAATCGGCGCAGGTATAATTGCCCCTCGGTGTTGAATTACCACTGCTGCGCTTTTTGCTGCAAGTGCCAATGCTCGCTCACCAGCAATGCCGGCCATTTTTGCGCCCAAATAGACCCCATTGAAAGAGTCACCGGCGGAGGTTGTATCCACAACATTACTGACAGGTGTTATGGCATAGCGATGAATTTTTCCCTCACGCAAAAGGCACAATTCTTCAGGACCATTTTTTACGACGACTTCAGACACAGAATATTTACTTAGAAAATCATTGATGCTTTCAATAGTATTTAAACCGTAGAGTTGCATAAAATCATCCACCCCCGGAAGGAGCAAATCGCTAAAGCCAAACGCTTGATCAAAATTGACCTTTGCCTCTTCGGGGTTACCCCAAAGCCGTGAACGATAATTGGGGTCGAACACTATTTTTACACCGGCCTCTTTTAATCGAGCCAGCAACAGCCAAAGTAAATCTCTATCTGCTGCAGGTATTACGGCAAGTGAAATACCTGAAAAGAAGAAATACTCAGCCTGCGCAATTTTCTCGATATGCGTTGTAGTCAATAGCCGCAAAACTTGACGCGCAGCTGAATCATTTCGCCAATAGGTAAATGAGCGCTCACCTTGAGCATCTGTTTTTATCCAATAAAGCCCAGGAATTTTATCCGGCGAACGACAAATGAACTGAGTATCAATATTTTCCTGCGCAAAAAAATCGACCATGGAATCGCTGAGCGAATCTTGTCCCACTGCGGTCAGCAGGCAAGTATCAAGCTGCGGAAATGCACGTTTTAAATACACGGCGGTATTAAATACATCGCCCGCAAATGACTGTTGCAGTAAGCCTGTTTCCAGCTGCAACAACTCTGCCATGCACTCCCCCATCAATACAATTCTACTCATCATTCGCCTTACTCATAATCTGCTGTTTTCACAGAAAAGCGCATATCAATACGCCAGTTTTTTGCCTAGGTTAAACAGACTTTCTTTTTACCGGCTCTAACTTTCCAGCCAAACACACTGACAGGAAGACCAACGGCACCAAAACAGCCCCTAAGATAAAGAATGGTGTGTAGTCGCCACCTTTGGTTAATAGTGGAACCAATTGAATGGAAATAATCACACTCAACACCGCCGAAGTACCGCTCATACCCGCTAAAGAACCGACTGTTTTACCCGAGAAAAAATCACTCGGCATCGTTTGAATATTGCTAATTGCCGCTTGAAATCCAAATAAAATTACCGCAATCAACATAACCGCTAACAACGGCGTATTGGCCATAGACGTTAAGATAAGGGCAGGTAACATCACCACACACCCCAGCAAAATAACACCCTTACGCGCCTTATTAACTGACCAGCCGCGCCCTAACAAGCGCCCACACAGCCAACCGCCAAAGAGCGCACCTATAGCTGCGCCCACGTAGGGAACCCAGCCAAAAATACCAATTTGCTTTACATCAAAACCAAATTTTTCATTGAGATACAATGGCAACCATGCAACAAATAACCACCAAATAGGATCAATAAAAAAGCGCGCAGCTATAACACCCCAGCTTTGACGGTGCTTTAATATTTCTAACCAACCTGGCACATATTCCGCTTCAGTTTCAGTGGCTTTTTTCTGTCCCGATAGAATATATTCACGCTCTTCTGGCGTAATCCACGGATGCGCTTCTGGACCAGACTTGTACACGATAAGCCATGGTATAACCCAAATAAAACCCAAGCCACCTATGATGAAAAATGTTGATTTCCAGCCTACAAATGCATACATAAATGCGATAAGCGGCGGCGCGATAATAGAACCCAGCGAAGCGCCGGCGCCAAAAATACCTTGCGCCAGTGCGCGCTCTTTAACCGGAAACCATTCTGCATTAGCCTTAGTGGCACCGGGCCAATTACCCGCCTCGCCAATCCCCAATAGAAAGCGGAAAATGCTAAACGACACCACTGATTGCGCGACCGAATGCAGCGCGATTGAAACAGACCAAACAACAATCGACAGCAGAAAACCTAAGCGCGTCCCCACTGCATCAAATATCTTTCCAAACAGGGATTGACCTATAGCATAGGCAATCATAAACACCGTAATAATATTGGCGTAATCTTGTTTCCCCAACCCTAAGTCAGCTGCAATACCCGGCCACATAACAGCCAATGCCGATCTATCTATATAGTTAATTACCGTGGCAATTGAGACTAAGGTAATCACCAACCAGCGCAAACCTTTTACCGTTATCATGCTACATCTCCCAAAAAATCATCGCGTCTTGGGCTGAAGGTATCAATTAAAATTCCCGCTTTAATGCAGAGCGCGCCATGTTCAACATCTGGAGGAATAAAATAACAGTCGCCCCCCGCCATACGCTTGATAACACCGCCCACATTGACATCAAACTCGCCACTTACAATATAGGTAACTTGAGAATGCCGATGTTTATGCACATAGCCTTCAGAACCGTCCTCAAACCAGACTTTAACTACCATGAGTTCATCATTGTATCCGAGAATTTGGCGAGTGATCCCACCGCCCAATTCTTCCTTTTTTACGCTGTCACCAAATAAAAATTCTTCGCTGGAATTCTTCATAAAAAGCCTTATTTTTTGTTTAATTCAATGAGTGAAAAGTGGCCATCAAACGAATGATTAACGCCGCGAAAGACAAAGCTACTTGTCGCTCCTGCGTCCTGCGCCCTGTCATTATTCACTGCGAGTAACAACTCAGTGCCATTCACAAACAGCATACTCACCAGCCACACATTTGCTTGTCGTTCGCTCTTAAGTGACTGCAATTGACTAGCGCCCTCCTGGGTAAATTCATTAACCGGATCATATTTTCCGTGCGGCTCTAATAGGCTTACAAAATCATAGGACTTTGTGCGCGGAATACGCACTATAAACGCGTTTTCTGTGCGTAAATTAAAATTAGGATCATTAGCACCTATTTGGGTAAAAAGAATTTCAGCCTTGTTTTGCACCAATGTGCTTAAACTGTAAAAACGACCATTCTCATTTAACCAAGTAATTTGTGCTAAAGGCTTAAGCGGTGTTGCACGCGCCTTTAACCATAAATGTTGGTAGCCATTTTTCTTTCCTAGTGGGCGCAGATTATCTACCGAAGTCGTTAGTTCAAAGTTAGTATCTACAAGCTGTCCTTTATAGTGCAAAGGCAAATCAAATTGATGCGCAGCCTTAGCAGTTACATTCAATAAATCTAATATTACAGGCTGGGCCAAGCCAGGCACCGTAATCTGTGCCATGGTGCGGACAAAATCGACATTTTTGTAGGCGCTATTCATCCGTGCAGCAGAAATTTTAATCTTATCGTTTTGGGTAAAATACAGTAGCTGAGGATGCTGTGAATTTCCTTTTTCCGTATTGCCATTAAAATGGCTGGTTTCATCAACGACCAAGGTATTGTGTGCAATAGTTTGATTGGCATAGGTATTATTTTCAGGCAGATAGCGGCCACCGAATTTTGCTTCAACATTTAGAAAACGTGCGGCGCCATAGTCGGAAACAATCTCCTGCCCTTTATCGAAAAACAACCAGTTCAATTTATCAAAATGGCCATGCCCCATACCCTGTGCCGTAGCTTTGAAAACCAAAGCTTGATCGGCTGCGCGCATGACGACTAAGGCACCCTCATCGCCCTTGGCACCATCACCAAACGCCATAGACTTAAATTCATAGGGTTGTGCCAAACCTTTATCCAAGGCTTGCGCCACTTTAAGACCATCCCCTGTTAGCAGCGTTGTCGCCTGTAACTTAGCTATCGACAACAACCTCTGATCAGCGGTAATGCCATAGGCAATAGCAACACCATTTACGAGTTCTATAGTGTCTATACCCTTATCTTTGATTGCATCATTGATCGGGAAAAATAGCTTGTTGTAGCTCAATTGAATGGTGGTATTAATGGCTTTTAATATAATGCCATCGCGATACTCAAATATTTTTCGTTGCGGCTCGTTAACCTCAATCGCTTTGGCAAATGTGACAAACGGCAAGAGCGCATAGCGTTGATAATAGGGGCCTTCATTGTAATATCCTTGAGGCGAAAAAAGTTCTTGCAGCTGTTGCAAAAAGCCTCCCTTACCCGACTTATCTAGACCTAGTAAGGATTTTTCTACCCACTCATGCTCACCCAATACATATCCTGTCATACCTACAGCACAAGTTGCCCATGTAGCATGATTGTGGATTTTATTAAAAGTCTCGGGGGAATTTTCCGACAAAAAAGTAGCTATTGGGCGAAACAACCCCGCTTCTATTTTTGTGCGCTCTGCCGCCGTCAAGCTCGGCATTACTGCATCATAGGCTTGAATGCTATAGACCAACCACACCGACTCATTAAGATTTTGCCAAAAAAGTTTACCCGCTGAAATAACACTGTCTGTTTTACGCTCGGGATGCAGCGGCAAGGTGGGATACAGTTGTGCATATTTCAAGAGCAAATCCCGTACATAGTTCGCGTACTTTTGTTCGCCACTTAATTGATACACTATGCCGGCATAGTACATATTCTGCGCATTATTTTTGTGTACCTCATGAGTAAAACCACCTCCGGAGTCCTTTGGTACAGGAACTTGCTGCGGCAGTGCAATTTGCACATCTAACTGCTGTTTTCTTAACTGGTATTCTGTTTGAAATAAACCTGGATTTTTTATAGCAAGGCGCATTTGTTTTACATCAGCTTGGCTGATTACAAGATGAGGATTGATAGATGCGGCAACAGTGACCGCAAAACTCTGTGCGCAAAAGCCCATTAACGCCAGCCCAAAAATCATGAGCACATTATATTTAATGACAAAACATCGAGAAAATATTATTTTAAACATCGTATACACCTATATTTTAAAGCAGCTAAAGCCTATAAGGCTCACTAGAGCTCCTTATTAGCCTCATAACGCAGGGTGGAATCACCCTTAGTGTGTAGCTCAACAACCGAAACCTTAGGCACATCTTTAAAACTGTTATGTGCAATTAAACTATCTGGCTCACCCACTGTATGTTCTATACGAATTCCTGCAGTATCTTCAAAGCGATTATTCTCGATACGTGTCAGCTGCACACCATGCAAGAGAAAAATACTCTTGTGCTTGTTGCGACTACCCTTG
>Ga0070748_1000565_pt1 | contig 17777 bp, 10 predicted proteins | sample VirMetDEL_Nov_12_FD_77015 | JGI IMG/M metagenome (GOLD analysis project Ga0070748, IMG submission 77015) | Aqueous microbial communities from the Delaware River and Bay under freshwater to marine salinity gradient to study organic matter... | ecosystem: Environmental > Aquatic > Marine > Coastal... | reverse complement strand
CTCAGAAGTGAAACACAGTATCGCCGATGGTAGTGTGGGGTCTCCCCATGCGAGAGTAGGTCATTTCCAGGCGCCAAATAAAACAGCAAGGCCACTCTAACCGAGTGGCCTTTTTGTTTTGTGCCTTAAACCTAAGCAATTAGTCAGTGTGGATGATATGCCCATGCAAGAGTTGGTCAGTTCTAGGCGCTAAATACTACAGCAAGGCCACTCTACTCGAGTGGCCTTTTTGTTTTGTGCCTTACATCTAAGCAATTAGTCAGTATGGCCATGCGAGAGTCGGTTATTTCCAGGCGCCAAATAAAACAGCAAGGCCACATTAATCGGGTGGCCTTTTTGTTTTGTGCCTTAAACCTAAGCAATTAGTCAGTGTGGATGATATGCCCATGCGAGAGTATGTCATTTCTAGGCGACTTAATAACTTAAATGAGTGTGAGACAGATCGCCATTATATCGCTAATGTTTTTGCGTCTATTATTTGATATGTTAAAAAGCGCGAGATCAGCATTAGGTCGATATGTTCCTCATTAATTGATTCATGTATCAATAGAAACAATTACTGTTGTTGTTTATGCAAATGGGATACGACTTAATATGCTTTTGACTTGATATTTAATCGATAATACATAGATAATGTCACTCTAATTTGCTCATCTAAGTGCCTCAATGACGTCTCAATCTCATCCAGTAAAACAATGGCAACACCATCATCAATTCAGTCATCAGAACTCTGATGGTGAGCGGAATACCCTTTACGTACTTATTTTAACCATTATTACTATGTTAGCTGAGATTATTGCCGGCTCCATTTATGGTTCAATGGCATTATTGGCTGATGGTTGGCATATGGGTACACATGCTGCAGCATTTATGATTACTTTATTTGCCTATCGATATTCCCGCAAAAATGCTGATAACCCCCAGTTTTCTTTTGGAACCGGTAAAGTTAGTGTTCTGGGGGGCTTCACCAGTGCCATCGCTTTAGGTATGGTTGCATTGATAATGTTAGTTGAATCATTAGTCAGAATTATCAATCCAGAACAAATCTATTTTAACCAAGCTATCTTTGTTGCTTTTATCGGTCTTACAGTCAATATTGTTAGTGTATTTTTATTGAAAGATCATCATAGTCATGATCATCATCACGCTGAGCATGAGCATGAGCATGAGCATGAGCATGAGCATGAGCATGAGCATGAGCATGAGCATGAGCATGAGCATGAGCATGAGCATGAGCCAGTACATCATCATGATCATAATTTAAGAGCTGCTTATTTCCATGTTCTTGCAGATGCTTTAACGTCTGTTTTAGCCATTGTGGCGCTAGTCTTTGGTAAATATATGGGACTGACATTCCTCGATCCTGTTATGGGTATAGTTGGCGCAGTGATTATTACACGTTGGGCATGGGGGTTAATGAAGCAAACGAGTCCAATCTTGCTTGATAATTCAATCGGGTTGGACAAGAAGTCACGAATAAAACACTTCCTCGAGCATGATGGCGTTATTGTTACTGATCTTCATATTTGGAAGGTAAGCGCTGAACATTATGCTGCGATTGTCTCGTTACTAGTCCATAGTGACATTGATGCTGTGCAATTAAAGCAACAACTTGAAAGTAAGTTTTCGCAACTTAGCCATATCACAATCGAAATTAATCAATGTCCACTGGCATCCTGTAAAAGCATAAGCTACTCATAAATGCTTTTGAACGGCTTACTTGTGTGAAAAAACTGCAATTGAGCACTTTATTTGAAAAAGTACTTTACCTTTGGAAGGGGGTTTAGCATAATGCCCCTCGTCAACAGGGGTGTAGTTCCAATTGGTAGAACAGCGGTCTCCAAAACCGATGGTTGCGGGTTCGAGTCCTGCCACCCCTGCCAAATTTAGAAGGCCTAGCAGAAATGCTAGGCCTTTGTCTTTTCCGTTGCTATTTTTTCCTGGCAAATCCGCACTCTGATTTCAGTCTGCAATATTCAATTTATCCTTTTAAGATTGAGCAAGTTAACTCTTCCTATATTACTCGGTGAGTAAATCTTTTCTATAACACTATTTAGTTCCTTTTCCCTTTATTTCTTTTAGTTCATTTGCGCTATCTTGATGCACTCCATTGGGTTAATGCCCGATATTAGAGCAAAATACGCAAATCCTCTTAATTTACAATAAATTTTAATCCATTTAAAAACATAGTTTTACCCTTTTTTACCCACAATTGTGCAAATTTTTGTGGAAAACGTTTACCCTTGGTGTTATAAAATATCTGCTAGATGGATACATCTAGTTAACAAAATGGTTGTCGCGCTCTCTACTCTATAAAAATAAATGTTAAGAGAATGGATAAGATAATGAAAAATAATATATTCAAACTCAGTAAAGTCGCAGTTGCATTGCTCCCTTTATGCTATGTAACTCATGCTTTTGCTGCGGAAGATGATACTAAAAAAGAAACAACAGAGGTTGCTGCTACAGCTACTGCCGAAGAAAAAGTTGAGGTAATACAAGTTAGGGGGTTTGCCTCAACTCTAAAACAATCGCTGTTTAGCAAACGTACTTCATCACAAACAGTCGAAACAATTTCTACCGATGATCTTGGCAATATGCCTGATGTGACTATTACTGACGCTCTTGCTCGTCTGCCTGGGGTGGCTGCCGATCGCGATCGTGGTAACGCAAGTCGTATTTCAATTCGTGGTATGGGGCCTCGGTTAAATATGGCCACTTTGAATGGCCGTGAGATTGTTAGTGGTGAGCCAAGTCGTGATGTGCGCTACGAACAATTTCCTGCTGAATTGATTAATTCGGTTCAAGTGTATAAAAGTCCAACGGCCAGTAATGTTGAAGGCGGTATTTCTGGCTTAGTGAATATGGATTTTGTCAGTCCATTAGCGCAAAGCGAACGTAAAGTAACATTAAGCGCTAATGGTATGTACTACGATCTGGCTGATGAATTGCCAGATGGGCAAACCAATGGCTCTAAATTGAGCTTTAGTATCGTTGATAACATTACCGATAACTTAGGTTATGCCTTCGGTATTGCTTATCAGGATCAGCCTTCAGTACAACGTGGTACTAAAAGTTGGAATTACAATAATGGCGCTGATAGAGGCGATATTAACGATAATGGTATCCAAGAGTCTGCACCTTGGGGCGCACAGTCAGGTGATAAAGTTGGTACCAATAAACGCTTAGGCTCTATGGGGATCCTAGAGTGGCAGGCGACTGATAAACTAAAGCTAAAATACGATCTGTTTTATTCAAAGTTTAAAATTGAAGAACGTGAAGATCAAATGTACTTCAATGACTTAGGAAATTATCAAAGCAGTAAAAATTGGAATTATAACAATTCTGCAGCTCAGCCCGAGATCATCACAAAGGCCGACGGTAGTGAACAGCTTGTTGGAGGCGGGTTAGCCTATGCAAACCATGAGGTGCATAACGCAACTTGGTTCCAAGAAAACGAGTTGTTGAGTACAGGATTGAATGCGGTATGGGAAGGCGATATATGGCGCATTAAAGCGGATGTCGGTTTTTCTAAAGCACAAATCGATTCTGTATGGGTTGATATTATCTCTAGCTACAACGGCCCTAGTTATGATTTAGGTTGGAGTGTGGCCGATGGTAATAGTTTCAGCGCTGAAGTGCATGATAATTCGGCGGAAGGGTTAAGTGCAATAGACATCTCTAATCCAGATTATTACACCTTAGGGGCCATGGAATGGGTTGAGACGGCACCCGGTGTTTGGGAAGAACAAAATATTGGTATGATCGGCGATAATGACCGCGACCTGTCGGATCAAATGGTGAATACCCGTGTAGACTTTGAGCGTTATGTCGATTGGGGAATTTTTCAACAATTAAGCTTCGGTATACGTTATTCAGATCGCGAGAAGGAAAACCGTGTCATAGACTGGCAGAAAGCCGTTGTTGCTGATAATGGCTTAACTAATTACGGCACAAGCTATGCTCTTGGTGGTGGCTATAAGGTGCCTAACCTTTACGCATTAAAGGATTGGGATAAAGTCGCACATGATGCGTTTGGTGGGCTTGGTAGTGCTGATTATGCATTGCAAAACAGCGCCGATAAGCTCGCATCTTGGAATTTAACTGAAAAGAACAGTGCTGCCTATGTGATGTTAAATATCAACAGTGAATGGGGCGATACACCTTATTCGGGCAATATTGGCGTTCGTGTTGTAAATACTCGCTCAACATCAGAAGGTTATGAGCAATTGCTTGATGGCTCTTTAGGTTCTGCGAGTATTGATCATGAATACACAGAAGTGCTGCCATCACTTAACTTGTTGTTTAATATAACTGATGATTCACAAATACGCTTCGGCTTAGCACGTACTATGTCACGTCCTCCGTTGATTGAAATGCGTACCGGTTTTTCAATCGATACTACAGTAACGCCAAATACCGCTTCTGGTGGTAACCCTGAGCTAGATCCATATATTGCCAATCAGGTAGATCTTGGCTACGAGTATTACTTCTCTGACAGTGGTGCTATGACAGTGTCTTTATTCTATAAAGACATGCAGAGCCATATTGGTATTGCGACCAGCACTAAAACCTTGGATGGTGTCGACTATGAATATAGCGGCCCAGTCAATGGCGATGGCGGTGCAATTAAAGGGTTTGAAGTCTTATACCAACAGGGCTTTGATTTCTTACCGGCACCATTTGATGGTTTAGGCATTTACGCTAACTATTCCTTCACTGATTCAGAAGTGGAAGAATTCACACCACAGGATAATCCATATGCTTTAGCAGGCTTATCTAAAAATGTCGGTAACGTGACCTTGTGGTATTACAAGGAAGGGTTTGAAGCACGAGTAGGCTATGACTACCGTAGTGAATACACTGGGATCAATAGCTGGGATCCAAGCGAAATCTCCTTATATGATGCCCAAGCTACTGTAGATGCGAGTATTTCATATCAGTTCACTGATAACTTTAAAGTGATGTTACAGGGGCAAAACCTGACTAACGAAGCGTCAACAAGTTATTGGGACAACGATAAAACCCGTGTAGCAGAAAATGCAGAGTGGGGTCGCCGTTACGTGTTGGGCTTTACGCTCTCTATGTGACCATAACTGAAGCGCTCACTTATGTGAGCGCCTTGGTTCATTTTTCACTACCGGGATTTCTAGTTTTTGGTTTATTCCGTTTATAAGGTACCTTGGTATGTATTTCAAGTTGTTGTTTGCAATTGTATTACTGTGTTTCCCCAGTGTGCAAGTGCAGGCTTCGCCACAGGCGCAGACTGCTATCAAACTGTCGTTCAACGAGGATTGGCAATTCCAAAAGTCACCCGCACACGCAACCGTGTTTCAGCCTGAAGCTAAAGCATGGGAAAAGGTGAGTTTACCCCATACTCCTAAGCTTGAACCTTTGTTGGTTAATGACCAATGGCAGGGTATTGCTCTGTATCAAAAGCAATTCAATGCCCCTAAATCGTGGCAAGGAAAAAGTCTTTACCTACGTTTCGAAGGCGCAATGAACTCCACTCGAGTGTGGTTAAATGATAAGCCAATAGGTGAGCATTTAGGTGGTTATCTGCCATTCAGTATTGATATATCAACTGCAGTAAATTACGGGGCTGACAATCAGTTAAGGGTGGAGTTAGACAATAACGATAATCCAACAACTGGTCCTAAACCGCTACAATTACTCGACTTTAATACCTATGGCGGTTTATACCGCGAGGTTAACTTATTCATTAAAGCGCCACTGCACGTCAGTGATGAGATGCTGACTAATTTACCTAATCGTGGCGGTTTACTGATTTCGAGCAAGATAGACAATAAGGCTAAGGCAAGTGTGGCCGTTCAGACCGATATCCGTAATCAAGGTAGTAAACCGGCTAACTTCACCTTAAAACAGGTGCTTGAGTTCGACGGTAAAGCGGTTGCAACAACAGCGCAAAGCTACACTTTAGCTGCCAATAGCCAGCAAGTCTTTGACCAGAGCCTAACGGTTAAAAAGCCAAAGCTGTGGCATCCAACTCATCCAAATCTTTATCAATTAAATACTGAACTTTGGCAAGGTAAAACCTTGCTTGAGCGAAGCAATAATAACGTTGGAATTCGTGAGTTCGCCTTTAATGCTAAGCATGAGTTGCTGATTAATGGTGAACCCTATTTTTTACGCGGTGTTAATCGTCATCAAGATTATCCCCATGTCGGTTATGCCACCTCAAATCAGGCTGATTACCGGGATGCGATCAAAATTAAAGAGGCTGGATTTGATTATGTCCGTTTATCTCACTATCCCCATTCACCAGCTTTCATGGATGCTGCAGATGAATTAGGTTTAGTGCTGATTGATGACATATTAGGTTGGCAGTATTACTCTCCAGATCTAGCATTTGCTGAGCAAACGTACCAATCTTGCAAAGATTTAATACGTCGTGATCGCAATCATGCCAGCGTATTAGCATGGGAATGTTCGCTCAATGAAACTGAGATGCCACTGGCGTTTATTGAGCATTTAAAAGGTATTATTCAGGCGGAGTTACCTGGTGCTATGTCTGCAGGTTGGCAGACTCAATACGATATCTATTTACAAGCACGTCAACATAGAATGCAGCATTATCAAACACCTATTCAGCCGTACAATGTGTCTGAGTACGGTGACTGGGAATACTATGCGCAAAATGCGGGTCTTAACCAACAGTCATGGGCTGATTTAAAAGATGATGAACGCACCAGTCGTCAGTTACTCGGTGCGGGTGAGAAACGTCTTTTACAACAAGCGATGAACCTACAGGAAGCGCATAACGATAATCTTCACACTCCAGCGTTTGCTGATGGTTATTGGGTGATGTTTGACTATAACCGTGGCTATGCCAATGACTTAGAAGCATCTGGCATTATGAGTATTTATCGTCAGCCTAAGTTCAGTTATTACCTGTTCCAAAGTCAGCGTGATCCGGCGTTAACGTCAACCCAATACAATGCCGGACCTATGGTGTATATCGCTTCAGATTGGCAAGCGGACTCTTCGCCAAATGTTCGGGTTTTTAGTAACGCGGATGCCGTCGAGTTATGGTTAAATGGCAAATTAATTGCCCGTCAAACGCCCGATAACGGCGCGAATACAGACAAGCTGCCTCATCCACCCTTTACTTTTCATCTGCCACGTTTTGAGGCCGGAAAGTTGAGTGCGAAGGCTTTTATTGGCAATAAATTAGTCGCAACCCACAGTGTTAGCACCCCAGAAGCGATTCACGCCCTTGAGATTTCACTCGATACCGCAGGTGTACCTGTTAATCCTACTGGCAGTGATGTGTTATTTGTCAATGTCAGATTAGTTGATACTAATGGCACCACAGTTCCTATGAATGGCAAAGTCGTCAGCTTTGAAGCCGATAGCGCTATTGAGGTACTTAACCCTGAAGCGATAGTGACTGAAAAAGGCGTTGCTACGGCTTTAGTTCGAGTACATAACGGCGCCAAAGGCGCGCACTTGCGAGCAAGTTTCAACCTTGAAAATGCCGTTACACCTTTAACTGCAGAGTTGAAATTCTAATACCATGAATGAGTTGAGTAATATCATGAACCCCGAATTTGATCCGACTGAACACCCACATCGCCGCTATAATCCGCTGCTGGGAGAATGGGTTTTAGTGTCGCCCCATAGGGCAAAACGTCCTTGGCAAGGCCAAGTTGAGGCTGTCGATGACGCGCCAAAGCCGAGTCACGATCCGAGCTGCTTTTTGTGTTCGGGTAACACACGTATTAATGGTGAGGTTAATCCGAGCTACACAGATACGTTTGTTTTCACCAATGACTTTGCTGCGTTAAAAGCTGATACGCCAAAATTTCAACAAAATTCTCCACTGTTTCGCATGCGTACCGAACAAGGTGAGAGTCGAGTAATATGCTTCTCACCCGATCATGCTAAAACCCTACCTGAGCTCTCAGTTGATTCAATCATTAAAGTGATTGAAACTTGGCAGAGTCAGTGTGCCGATTTATCCCAGCGTTATGTTTGGGTGCAAGTGTTTGAGAATAAAGGCGCTGTTATGGGCTGCTCCAATCCACATCCCCATGGGCAAATTTGGGCCCAGACCCAACTGCCCACACTAATAGAGCGCAAGCAACAAAGTCAGAGTGAGTATTTCAAGCAACAGGGTACAGCCTTGCTTGCCGATTATGTGGAGCAAGAAGTTGTCAGCTGTGAGCGTTTGGTGGTGAGCAATGAAGATTGGGCAGTGGTTGTGCCTTATTGGGCCGCTTGGCCATTTGAAACTTTACTACTGCCACGTTTTGCAATTCAGCGTATGACAGATTTAAGCGCCAGTCAGCAGGCCAGCTTGGCAGATATTTTGAGCCAAATTACCATTCGCTATGACAATCTGTTCCAGTGTTCCTTCCCGTATTCGATGGGATGGCATGGTGCGCCATACGATGGCGAAGCACATGATGAATGGCGCTTACATGCCAGTTTCTTCCCGCCATTACTGCGTAGCGCATCTGTGCGTAAGTTTATGGTTGGCTACGAAATGCTTGCCGAAGCCCAACGAGATTTGACCCCTGAGCAGGCCGCCGAGCGCCTACGTCAGTTGTCTCCCGTTCACTATAAAATGAAGTCTTAAACATGAATCAAGATACGTTGAACCTAACCCATAATAGCAATGATGATATCAATGCGATGAGCCAAGCAGTGGCTCAGTCGGACATTATCGCCCTGCTGGAGCAGACATTTGTAGAGCACTTTGGTTATGCTGCGACACAAATTAGCCATGCACCAGGTCGTGTGAATTTGATTGGTGACCATACCGATTATAACGGTGGTTTTGTGTTACCCGCCGCGATTAACTTTGGCACTTGGATGGCAGGTAAAGCAAGAAATGATCGCACTATCAATGTAGTTGCGCTGGATTGTGATGGTGAACGCATTAGTTTTTCCCTCGATGATATCGCTTTTGATAAGGTTTCGTCGTGGAGCAACTATGTCCGCGGCAGTTTGATTGCACTGGCTAAAGCATTACCAGATTTTGGTGGTGCCGATTTAGTGGTCAAAGGTAATGTGCCACGCGGCGCGGGATTAAGTTCATCGGCTTCATTTGAAGTGGTGACCTTAAAGACCATGGCGGCACTGTATGATTTACCTTTATCTGGCGTACAAGCAGCCTTGATGGGGCAGCAAGCCGAAAACGAGTTTGTGGGATGCAACTGCGGCATTATGGATCAGATGATTTCTGCCATGGGTAAACAGCACAACGCTATGTTGCTTGATTGTCGTAGTCTAGACATTCAATACGCTCGTATGCCTGAAGATCTTGCCATCATCATAGTCAATTCCAATGTAAAGCGTGGCTTAGTTGATAGCGAATACAATACTCGCCGTAAACAGTGTGAACAAGCTGCAGCCTTATTAGGTAAAACCTCATTACGTGATGTGACCTTAGCCGAGCTTAATGCCGCAAAAGCGGATCTCGAACCGATACTTTATCGCCGAGCCCACCATGTGATCAGTGAAAGTCTTCGCACCTGTGACATGTTAGCGGCACTTAATCGTCACGATATGGCACAGATCAGCACATTAATGGCTGAGTCACATGATTCTCTGAAAAATGACTTTGAAGTCACCACTTCACAGTTAGATATTCTAGTGTCCTTGTTGGCCGACAAGCTTGGTGAATATGGCGGTGCCCGTATGACTGGTGGCGGTTTCGGCGGTTGTGTAGTGGCACTAACTGAACGTAGCCATGTGGATAACGTGCTTGCCACATTAGCCGAGGACTATCACGCGGCGACAGGGCTTAAGGCCGATGTCTATTTATGCCATGCGGTCGATGGGGCCTTCGTTGCCGTTTAGCGCATTAACATAAGATAAAACAATAATAAGAGTACAGAATATGAAGCTCGCTACACTCGATATCGCCATCATAGCCATTTACGCTATTGGTTTGTTGTTGGTTGCATTATGGATTTCACGCTCAGAGAAAAATCACGAGCGCAATACTGAAGATTACTTCCTCGCCAGTAAAGCTTTACCTTGGTGGGCGATTGGTGCCTCGTTGATTGCCTCGAATATTTCAGCCGAACAGATTATCGGTATGTCAGGTTCAGGTTATGCCATAGGTTTGGCTATTGCCTCCTATGAATGGATGGCGGCCATTACCTTACTATTGGTCGGTAAGTACATGTTGCCTATCTTTTTGAAAAACAAGATTTTCACTATGCCGCAGTACTTAGAGCAGTGCTTCGATAGCCGAGTAAAGACAGTGTTGGCGCTATTCTGGCTTGCGGTGTATGTGTTTGTAAACTTAACCGCTGTGCTGTGGCTCGGTGGTTTGGCGATTCAAACGGTCACGGGAATCGATTGGTTTACAGGCATGATGATGTTGGCCATTTTTTCAACGGCATACTCGCTTTATGGTGGCTTAAAAGCCGTTGCCTACACAGATATCATCCAAGTCGTGTTATTGGTGTTTGGTGGATTGATCTTAAGTTACTTGGCCTTAGATGCTGTATCCGATGGTGCGGGTGTGATAGCCGGTTTTGGTGTGTTGACTGAGAAACTACCTGAGCATTTTGACATGATCTTAAGCAGTGATAATCCGGCTTACATGAGTTTACCCGGCATTTCAGTGCTGGTGGGCGGCATGTGGATCATGAACTTAAGTTATTGGGGCTTTAACCAATACATTATTCAACGCGCATTGGCGGCTAAAGATATCCGTGAAGCGCAAAAAGGCATGGCATTTGCGGCTTACTTAAAGCTAGTGGTACCGGTTATTGTGGTGTTGCCCGGTATCGCCGCTGTTGTTTTATATCCCAATCTTTCTGCGCCCGATCAAGCTTATCCGTCGATGATAGAGCTGATGCCAGTTGGGATTAAGGGGTTAGTGTTTGCGGCGTTAGTGGCGGCAATTGTTTCGTCTTTGGCCTCGATGACTAACAGCATTTCAACCATTTTCACTATGGATATCTATCGTCATCTCAAACCGGCTAAATCACAAACCCATTATGTGTTTGTGGGCCGGGCGGCAACCTTAGTTAGCCTAGTGATTGCGATGATCATGGCGGAGCCGTTACTGGGTAAATTTGACCAAGCCTTCCAATATATTCAGGAATTTACTGGCGTATTTACGCCGGGTATTGTGGTGATTTTCTTAATGGGCATGTTCTGGCGTAAAGCGTCACCGGCAGGCGCCATTGCGGCGGCTTTGGGTTCCGCCGTAGGGTCATTTGTACTTAAGTTTACTTGGCCGACATTGCCTTTTATGGATCGCATGAGCGTGGTGTTCCTTTTGTGTTTAGGACTCGGGGTGTTGGTGTCTTTACTGCGCCCAAGAACGCAGCCAAGTAATACTGTGGATTTAAGCCAAGTGTCTTTTGCGACCACGCCATCCTTTAATCTACACACTGCGATTATCGCGATTATTTTAATCGCGCTGTACACAACTTGGTGGTAACACGATGAAAGTATTAGTGACAGGTGGCGCAGGTTACATAGGTTCGCATACCGTTTTGGCATTATTACAACAGGACCACCAAGTGGTGGTGTTTGATAACTTGTGTAATGCCAGTGAGGTGCCGTTAGCGCGAATTGAAGAGATTACGGGCAAACATATTGAGTCTGTCCGTGGCGATATTCGCGATGAAGCAGCATTAGATGCGGTGTTTGAGGCGCATCAATTTGATGCGGTGATCCATTTTGCTGCGCTTAAAGCGGTTGGCGAATCAACCCAAAAACCGCTGGCTTATTATCAAACCAACGTACACGGCAGTGTGTGTTTGCTTGAGGCCATGCAGCGTCATCAAGTCACTGATTTTATTTTTAGTTCATCGGCGACAGTCTATGGTGAGCTGGCGATCGTGCCTTATCTTGAGTCAATGCCGCTAGGGTCTCCTTCGAGCCCCTATGGTGCGACTAAGGTGATGGTCGAGCGCATTATGGCCGATTATGCGGCCGCTAACCCTGAATTCAGGGGCGTATCCCTACGTTATTTCAATCCTATCGGTGCTCACGAAAGCGGTAACTTAGGCGAAGATCCTAAGGGGATCCCGAATAATTTATTACCTTATTTAGCCCAAGTCGCAGTGGGTCGCCGCGCCCATTTAAGTGTCTTTGGTGGTGATTATCCAACGCAAGATGGCACCTGTTTACGGGATTATCTGCATGTGATGGATTTAGCCGAAGGCCATACGGCGGCGCTTAATTGGTTGGCAGACCATCCATTGCAGCGTGGCATTGAAGCGTTCAACTTAGGAACGGGTCAAGGTGTGTCAGTGCTGGACATTATCGCTGCCTTTGAACAGGCGAGTGGTGTGCCTGTTCCCTATGAGATAGCGCCACGTCGCGCGGGCGATCTCGCTGCATTTTGGGCCAATGCCGATAAAGCCAGCACTGTGCTAGGTTGGCAAGCTAAACGCAATCTCACCCAGATGATGCAGGATACTTGGCGTTGGCAAAGTCAAAATCCTTCGGGCTACAGTGAAGAATAAAAGGAATTGTGCATGAAATTACTCACCAAATTAGCAGCAGTGCTTGCGTTATCACCTTTGTTACCGTTATTGAGCGCGAGTGTTTTTGCGGATGATGCGAAGGTTGAAGACGGAGTGTTGTACCTAGACGATGGCAGTGAAGTGCGTCACTTTGGCGTGAATTACTCTGCGCCATTTGCCTTTACCTACCGTGCTATGGTTAATAGCGGTGTTGACATGCACGCCGCTATCGATATGGATGTGGCGCATCTTAAGCGTCTTGGGGTGACGGGCTATCGTGTGCATGTCTTCGACAGAGAAGTTTCCGATGTAAAAGGGAATTTAGTCGATAATGTTCATCTAGAACTGCTGGATTATTTACTGAATAAGCTTGCCGCTAATGGTATTCGCGCCATTATTACCCCGATTGCGTGGTGGGGTAATGGTTATCCTGCGCCGGATACTGAGACTCAAGGATTTGCTAATGGCTTTACTAAAGCGCAGATGAATACCGAGCCTAAGGCTATTACGGCAACGCACACTTATCTGAAACAATTCTTTGCTCATAAGAATCGTTATAGTGGTGTGACCTATGGTCAGGATGCCAACATTATTGCCTTTGAATTGTTTAACGAGCCGAGTCACCATGGCGATGTTTATCAGAGTCAAAGCTATATCGATGGTTTAATTAAGGTGAGCCATGACAGTGGCGTAACGAAACCGCTGTTTTATAACATTAGCGAGCAGGGCGACAACCCAGCCTTTGCAAAAGCGGTATGCGATTCTAATATCGATGGAATTGCCTATCAGTGGTATCCGACTGGGCTAGTAAAAATGAGCCGGATTAACAGTAATACTCTGGTCAATGTTGCCCATTACACCAATCCCTTCGCCGATATTGCGGCCTGTAAGACGAAGGCGAAAATGATTTATGAGTTTGATGCCGCAGATGTAACTGCCAGTGTCATGTATCCAGCAATGGCACGCAGTTTTCGCGAGGCTGGATTCCAATGGGCGACTCAGTTTGCCTACGATCCGGCAGTCATTGCGGGCAGCAATGCTGATTACAATACCCATTTTCTTAATCTACTTTACACTCCGTCAAAAGCCATCAGCTTTTTGATTGCCGGTGAGGTATTTAGACAAGTTCCTCGCGGTTTTGAGGGCGGTGCTTATCCGCAAAGTAATCACTTTGCTGACGTGAGCTTAGATTATGGCCACGATGTCAGTGTATTAAATCAGCCAGCGCGTTTTTATTACAGTAATAACACAGATGAAAAGCCACAAGCGCCTAAAAAGCTTGAGCATATCGCTGGCGTTGGCAGTTCTGCGATTGTTAACTATGACGGCAATGGTAGCTACTTTTTAGATAAGATCTCTGATGGTTTATGGCAATTAGAAGTGTATCCCGATGCCTTAGTGTTATCTGATCCACATCAGAATTCGAGCTTAAAACGTGAAGCCGTCCGTTTGTATCAAGCCTCGCGACATTTTAATCTGGCTCTGTCGGATTTAGGCCAGCATTATTGGCTGCAAGGTATCAACCAAGGTAATAGCGCTTCGCTACAAGCCAGCAAAGGCACAGTGCAGTTAACGCCTGGCAAGTATTTACTCGCTAAGGATAAATCGTTACTTGCATCAAAGCAGGGCAAGGTTGATGACCATTATTATCTGCCGCCTATGCCGCATCAAACCTTAGGCTTAGTGCACCAGAATGTGCAGGCGCTGAATCAGGGGGATGCGCTCTCCTTTAGCACCAGTGTGATGGACGCAAAAGCGATAGATAAGGTTGAGCTTTATGTGCGCTATCTTGGTGATAGTGAGTTTAAGGTGTATCCGATGCAAGCCCATGGCAGTCTCTATCTCCAAACCCTCACTGATGTCAAAAACTGGCAGCGCACTGGGGCGATTGAATATGCTTTTGTGGTGACTCAAGCTGCTGATCAAACAAGCTTTCCAGGTCATGCTGAGGGAAATCCAAATGAATGGGATTTTGTGAAGCGCAGTGGTGCAGCTTTTTATCAATTTGAGTGGCGTGCTAAAGGCACTCCGGTCAGCTTGTTTAATGCCACGCTCGATAGAGATAACTTAATTTATCCACAAAATGGCCGTAGTGAATGGCGTTTCCAAAGTGGCGTGCGCGATTAAGGACTTGGATTGCAACTTTATCTCCCAAATCTGCTGACATCTGCTACAGGTTCAGAAGCTGATAATATGCTCGTACGTATCTCATCAGCCAAAGATAATGCGCTTTCTCAACATTCCCTGAAGGGATACAATACCGTTCAGCTGCGAATCTATGCAGACCAAGCCAATGAACATGTGTCTGTTGCGCTGTTAAACGAGGATGGACTAGCCTATGGCGCGGTTGTTACATTGCAGGCTGGGTGGCAGTCTATTAGCATACCATTAGCTGATTTATCGCCAATGCCGACGGTATTAACAAAGGCTTATCCCATGTTTATGCCGATGAATTATCCTCATTCTGAACCCTATAGATTCGACGCTGAGGCGCTGGGGAAATTACAAGGTGTGCAGCTGGGGTTTGTGGCAAAGGATTATGAGATAAAGGCGCGGGACAAAGGCCATAATATTGTCTTGTCTGAAATAAATTTAATTAAGAGGTAAGTGCTATATCGATAAGCCGCGCGAGTAAGGGCTACAGGCATCAGCAACAAGATAATTCTGCGAGTGATGCCGTATGCCAAAGCCTAGATTTAGCTCCTAAAAAGTACCTTCAGTGGGTGCTTGGTGCAGGCTTTTTTGCGGCGTTTATCGCCCAGCAAGGGGTTGTGGCGTTAGCCTTACCCTATTATCAAATGCTGCGCGGCTTAGACCCTTTACTCTTAGGCGCTTTGCTGAGTTTACCTATCGTTTGTGGTGCAATGCTTTCGGGACGAATTATGTCGCTGTTGCAGCGACAATTGTGGACCGAGCGGCGGATAATATTAACCTGTGGTTGGGTAACCGCTTTGTTATTTGGCCTATTGTGGATGGTCCCAGCAGATTGGCCTATGGCTTGGCAGTGGGCTGTCTTAGTGATGTTATGTTTGTGCTATAGCCTATCCATGACAGTACTGATCCTCACCTTGAAGCTATTGGCCTTTCGTTTGGCCTTGATAAGTGATGATGGGCAAGGGATATTTAGTCGTATTACCTTGTTTGAAAAGATTGCCGCGGTGTTGTACTTTTGGTTATTCCCATTAACTCAGTTAACTTTATTTACTGATGCTACTAGTGGTGTGAGAATAATAGGCTGGCTGGTGGGCTTAGGCTTAATCGGCAGTTTATGTACTTTGGTGGCTTGGCAATTCGCCCCTGAGCGAGTGCGATTAGGCGATAGCCGGATGAAAATCGCAACAGATATGGCGCCAACCTTGAGCGTGCATACTCGCCGGCAGGTTAACCAATTACTGTGGATCTCGGCATTGCAGTTTGGCGCTGTGGGGATTTGTATCAGTTTTGACTATTACTTGCTGGTATATTTTATGTCTGCAGGTGACGTGACCGAAGGCTCAATGCTTAAAGGTGCGTTATCGAGTGGCTATGCGATAGCGGGAGCCTTGTATTTACCCATACTCGCCCATGGGGTTAAACAATGGGGTGCTGTGGTAACATTACAAAGAGTACTCGTATTTACGGTTTTTGGCTGTTTACTTAAATGGTATGTGTATACGCCATATGGTTATTGGGCTTTGTGGATTGATGCTGTGATTGGTGCCGCTATTTGGACGGCGATGACCTGTATTATACCCAATATGCTCACTGAACTGGGGCGCGATACAGGTCAAGATATCAGTCCTTATTTAGTCAGTCGTCACCATACAGTGATCAGCATGAGTTTAGTGTTGGCAATGCTAGGGTCTGGTGAGTTACTCAATTTAGTCGGTTTTGATGCCAGTTTAGCGGGCAATCAAACGGATAGTACTTTGTTTGCTATGCGTTTATTATTGTCTTTTGGCAGTTTTATTTTTACCCTTGGTGCCCTAATGATCTTGTCTCGATACAAGGCCGATAGGTTAATTCATTCATAGTACGATTTCCGGTTAAAGGGGATAAATTGGCTACCATAAAAGATGTCGCGAGAGTGGCGGGTGTCTCAATTGCAACTGTATCACGGGTTGTTAACGGCCAGGGCAAGGTTGGCGCCCAGTGTCGTACACGAGTGCAGAAGGTGATAGAGCAACTTAACTATCGCCCAAATTCGAACGCCAAAGCGCTTGTCAAACGCAGTACTAATACGATTGGTATCGTCACGCCGAATTTATCTATGTCTTTTTTTAGTAGTTTGGCCTGCGGCGCAGAACGTGCTGCTCGTGAGCGTGGTTATGGCTTGATTATGCGTAATTCGCTTTATGAGACTCAGTCTGAAATCGATGCGATCGAATCCCTGCGTGACCAAAACTGTGATGCTATTATTCTCCACAGCGAATATTCGGATGAGTCGACTTTAATAGGCCTTACTGAACAAATCCCCGGGCTTGTGATCATCAACCGCTTTATCCCTAAAATTGCCGATCGCTGCGTTTGGCTCGACAATGTAACCAGTGCCCAAGAGGCGACTAACTACTTACTCGACCGCGGCCATCAAGATTTTGCGGTGATCACCAGTATTTACCAAAACCGCGATCCTGCGTCACGCATATTAGGGGTACGCCAAGCTCTGCTGTTGCGGGATATGAAGTTGCCCTTGGATGCCATTGAAGAGTCTACCGCGAATATGGAAGGTGGCGAAGCCGCTGTACAAGCCTTACTCGCAAGAGGCACACCATTCACGGCCATCTTAGCTTATAACGACTTAATGGCGATTGGCGCGATTCATGCATTATTTGCGGCGGGAATTCGGGTGCCAGAAGATGTCTCTGTGATTGGTTTTGATGACTTATCGATTGCCCGTGCTTGCCGTCCAAGATTGACGACCATGCATTACCCGATTGAGGAAATGGCCAATTATGCTACAGATTTAGCGATTAAGTTAGCGTCAAATGCTACGCCTGAGTCCCGTAATACTCACCTTTTTTTGTCCAACTTAGTCGAGCGAGACTCAGTTGCAGCCTTAGTTTAAACACGTCCTCGTTATCTTGTTGATGGTGGAGTCAGGCTCGAATCCTCGTTCACAAGGTGGAACGACCTGACTCTATGATGTTCGTGATGAGGTACTTAGAGTGATTTTCCTCCAACAAACTGTCGAATCCCGCTTGTAACATTTAATCCTGCGACTTAGGTAAATTGGTTTGCAACTTTAGTTGTGTTTAACATACAATCGCCAGCCAAATGAGTTGAGGAAGTATGGTTTGAATAGTGTGATGCAAACAAGACGCACCCTAGCAATAT